>VYMB01000368.1_pt1 | contig 11390 bp, 6 predicted proteins | sample 5115321 | NCBI WGS metagenome assembly VYMB01 (sample SAMN12291794, study PRJNA351875) | freshwater metagenome | isolation source: freshwater lake | place: USA: Michigan, Wintergreen Lake | collected 2011-08-02 | reverse complement strand
TAGACCTAAATCTTTCTGGTGTGATGTACAAAAGCGTAATCTCTCCACCTGCGGTTCTTCTATAGATATCACTAGTTTCCTGTGGCGATTTATCACCACTTAGATACTCTACATTGCTTAAAAAACCTTTTTTATTTAGCCCCTTAATGTGATCATGCATTAAAGCTCGAAGTGGACTAATAACAATTGAGAGCTTACACGAAAATGCTGAACGGAATAAGGCCGGTCCTTGAAATAACAAAGATTTACCCGCTCCAGTTGGTAAGGAGATCAGCAAATCCTTTTTTGCCGGTAAAATTTCATTTAAACATGGGTGCTGATAATCATGCCAATGATAAGGAACTCCACCATCTTCTGGCATCAAAAAGATTTGCCGGAGTATTTCTTTCGCTTCATCAATATTGAAGTCGGTGTCTGCATTCTCATGTGCTGATGAAAAGAACTCCCCTGTAATTGCCTTATCTGTATCGTAGTCTGCTTCTTTGAACCACATCTGAACACTCTTGGCATTAAGATTTAAACTTTTCTCAATACCATAATAGTCGATCAGTCTAGTATCACAAAGGAATAGCTGCGAATCGGGATTATTATCATAAAGCATTTTATAGTAATAATCAATAAGTGATTTATGTAGTTTTATTAGCGAAAATAAATCATAATCCTTTTGAACTGCATTAACATCAGCCTGATAATAATCTTTCTTTTGCTCTTCATTAGTTTCAAATTCTACCGGTATCTTTCCCTTCAACATTTGCAATTTCTCCTGTAGCAAAAAACTATCCCATATAAAATCTAATGGGCCAGCATAGTTGCTTGAAATTATTTTGTCTAAGGTTAGAAAGGAAACTATTAAAAGTTTGTTCGGTGATCTATGTGTATGCAGTAATTCGACTTGCCTTGCTAGTGAAGCATTTGTATCAGGAATAAAGTAACCTTTCCGTCTCGCATAAGCCGACAGATTTTCCGTTTCCGATTCGTCGTTTACAATTAATACTTTAGGATTGTTCGAACTATCAATACCCTCAAACAATTTGAATTGATATACCCAATATATTTTCCTGTACAAAGATTCTGGATTAACCCTTTTTTGTTCTGCTATATAACCAAACTTCTTGGCATCCGGCCTTATAATGAATGCGTGCTTTTTTTCGAAAGATTCGTCTATCCAAGGTTCAAAATGAATGTTTTCTTGTTCTAAACCAAGATTTTTTAAAGAAGTTTCAAAATCAATATTGCACCAAACTTTAAATTTGCCTTTACCGTTTTTTTCTAACCAAATATTTTGAACAAAATTAGGAAATTCTGTAATACCCAATTGCCTGCAATGACTTTGTTTAAGACTAATGAAACTTTTACCGCCAGACATTTGAAGCCATATTGGCTCATTTTTTAATCTTTCGAAAATTGTAGCAAAATCAAGATCTTGGCCTAATTGTAATTTACTTGTTAGGTTATACAATTCATTTCCAACTACAATTACTTTTAAATCTGAAACTTGATCACCATATTGTTTTAGGATTGCTATATCAGTTGGCTTAATGCAGATAGGCTTTTGATTAATATTTTCAAAGCCAACATTAATCTTTTCACATATTAACGTTGATTGCTCACTGGACAACTTTAATCTTATTGCAATTGGCAGGTGTTGAAAATAAGGCTGCACCCCTTTTAAAATGCATGAATCCACAAATCGGAAAAGGATAGTTTTTAGCAACTTGTCATCACCAAGTGTCGCTTCTATTTTTTCTTTATTTAAGTAAAAGCCTAAATAGTTATTATCCGAATAAAATGCGAGATCAAATTGATGGGATAATGTATTCCAAAGAAATTCGGGAGCAATTACAACCTTATTACCCTCTTTATTTAATTTTTCTGCGAGTTGATTAAATGTTTGTTCAGAAATATTCTGGTTTGCGGGATTAGGACGGAAAAACTCATTAGACTGTTTTACAAAATATTCATAATCCAACAATGCCCAGTTTGAATTGCTGTTAATTTGATTAATTACTTCGTTTGCCTTCGAAGGCAATAGTTCTTTAACAGCATCCAAATTGCTTTGCGAAACTATTATCCTTGATAATTGATTTTTAAATAATCGATACGTGAGTTCCGTATCTAATGTTGCACTGTGTTGTGTTTTAAGTCCGTAACTAAATCGTTCTGGGTTAAGCAACATTTCAACCTCAAGCGTATCCCAAATAAAATCAGAAGTTGGCGAAGCTCCATAGTTTGCTAACACTGATAAGTCAAACGCCTTAATGTTCTGACCAATAATTAAAGAACCTGAATTTATAAGCGTTACAAGTTCGATAATACCATCTTCCTGTTTTTTAAAATCCGCTTCATTTTTTGTGCTCAATTTGTTTTTCCAGGCAAACTCATTTATATTTTTGCCATCAGATTCTAAGTCGAAACATAAAAAGTCAATTTTTGAAAATTCACTTTCAAGTATGTTAGCAATATACCTTTCTTGAAAACTTGATAGAGCTGGGTAGGAAAAATAATATGACAGGATTTTATCCTGTGGCAGTTTTTCTATAAAATCTGCTCTTTCATCATTAGTCTTAAACGCTTCAATATGTCGCTTAATACGAACCTCTGAAATCTCATTTATTATGCCTTTATCATACAGTTCAAAATAAAACTGATTGGCTTGGCAACTAAAATGTATTTCTTCTATTTGAATAGAGGGGAAGGTAATTTTAAATGTCTCCAAAAACATAATAACTGATTGCAATTCTTCTTTGCTATTAATCTTCCAACCTTGACTAATTAAATACTTATAGGATTCTTCAACCTGCTTTGTAGTACTTTGTTCAGAAAGGAGCTTTATTAATACCTGTTGTAATGTCTTCCAATCTAATGATGGTAATACTTCAAATCGCCAAATGTCAAATTCTTGTTGCGTTGAGGGATTTGGCAACTTTTCAACTTCCTCCAGTGCCCACAAAACAAAGCTGATTTTATTTAGTGTTTTCTTTTTTTCTTCAAAGTATATTTTAAAGAATGAAACGTCCTTAATATTCTTTATTGTCTTATTTGTTTCAGAAATTGTCTTCTGCTCAAAATTTTTAACTACATCACTATATATTGAATTTATTTCGGCTTCTTTAAGTTCTGTTTGTAACAATGATGTTAGCCATTCAATTGTGCTTTTATATTCATTAAAGTTAGGTATAAGTTGTACAATTATAGTCTTACCAAATGAAATTGATTCTGCTTTTTGTATTATTTCAGAAGGTATCACAGAAGTCCTCCAACTTGATTCTCGAGAATAAGCAGTCACTGTTGCAAATCCGGTCTCATATTTCTCTGTTAGGGCAATTTCTTTATCGAAGTGATTATCTAAGAGTGGATATGCAAAGGATTTTGAGGAAGAATCTTTATTGAAAATAAAAACAGGAATTTTGTTAGATACTTTGATTGCATCTAATTCTCCAGGCATTTTTCTTGATGGAACTGTTTCGAAAATTACAATATCATCCTCATCAATACCTGAGGTAATAAGTTTTGAAACATGAATAAAACAATCTCTATTATCTGTGAAACTATGCACGTACCCAAATCCCTTTGTGGAATTAAAAAATTTGACTTTGCCAAGCTTTTTATGAACTTGAGCACGTTCTGGCTGTATTTTTAAATTTGGGTTTTGTTGTCTGTTTTTTATACGATCATTTGCAGGAGTATTCTTTTCTAATACCTCTTTAGAGGCAACATTATTACTAGAATTATCTATTGGCTGTCCTTTTAAAACCTTTTCAAGTTTTGAACGGAGATCCATTTTAGTAAACTTGTTTGTAGCCTTTGGATCAATATCAACTGCTAGTTTAAATAACGCTATCAGGGCAGGACCCAGATCTTCCGAAACCCCATCGAATTTGGATAAACTAAGCCCGATGTGCTTCAAGCCCCTTTGAAGGTGCTCAATATTTATATTCTCAGCATTTAAAATAAGTTTAATATCCATTTTAATTTAATTCAACGTGTTCATATTCAGTTTTTACAGTTTCATTAAGAATAGAATTAATCCTCTTTATTCTACCCTTTATTAATTCATCTGCGGTATGTATATCATCAAAGCATGCACTTCAAGCACAACTTTTCACAAATGCGCAGAATGCCTTATTTCTTGTGATTTATATGTTTAAGCAGAAGCCCTGAAACCCTCGCCTTGTGCCTTCATTAAAAAATGATCAAAAACAACATCACATTTGTTACTATATACAGCCTTATCATAGCTTTGGGGCAAAGTATCGTTTAATACCTTTTTAATCGCAGCTTGTACTTGAAACCTGGTCTGTGTATCCTTATACCAATCTGTAATCAACACAGTTGGTTTGCTTTCTTTCAACTTGTGCAACAAGTTTTTGGCGGCTAACTTTACTTTCTGTTCCTCATCTTTGGTAAGATTTTCTTTCTTGATCAAATCAAAGATCTCGAGTTCCGCTTCGGTCATACCTTCCTTTGCAGCGCGCATTTCTTCCTCCCGCATCTGTTCTACAAAATCCACCAAATCATCAAAATACCCCTCATTGCTTGCATTACCTGAATTGTAACGGTCAATAATTTCCTGTAACTTTTGAGCAAAGCCGGTCCGGGTCGTATTTTGCTCCATCATTTGCTGTAATTTTCCAGATATAAAAGCCCTCAAATCTGAAATTTCAATGTTCTTATGGGGTGCTTCTTTATATTCTTCCCTTAACTTTTCAATATTTAAGTTACTGAGGTCGATTAGTTTCCATGCTTTAATAGAATATAACGAATCTCCTTCCCCGGTACCAACAATTTTAGGATTGTTTGATTCCTCTTCTACCTGCGCAACAATACTTTCGTCCAATAATTGTCCGATTCTTCTTTTGGCGCTGTCCAAATCTCGCCGGTCAGCCCTGCCATCAATTACTTCACGTAGATAATGAACGATCGCTACCAATGGAAACTCCTTTCTACGACCCAATATTTCTGGTTTACATGCTTCGTATAAAGCATCAATGGTATTGTCGTAAACGATGAACTGTTTTCTATGGTCATCATTTGCAACAATAATATTAGTGTATTCATCAAACAGGCTCAGTTTGCTAAAGATCAAGTTTGATTCTTTGATGTGGTTTAAATCAACACTAATACTTAGACACCATTCATAACATTCATTTATTGCATCTTTCAGCAATACATACAACTGGTCTTTTTCCTGAACTGGAGCATCTTTGCTTTTCCCTTCACCGGCTTTTTCCGTGTATTAAAAAATCTGTGACCCTGTTTGCCCTTGCAGTGGTTTGCATTAGGGTATGGTCTTTCATGGGCTTATCTAGGTACAAGGTAGACACGGTTGGTGCGTCAAAACCTGTCAGCCACATGCTGCATACAAATACCAATCGTAGTGGATCTTTAGGATCTTTAAATTTGCTTTCTAAATCATGACCGTTTTCATCCACATTCAATATCCGCTTTCTATGGGTTTTAATGTCTAATCCATGCTTTTCAAACTTTTCATCTTCTCCAGCTTCCTCGCTCACAACAACTGCCATATCTGTTTTACGCATCCATTCTAAAATCCGCTTCAACGCTTCTTTTGCAACTTGGTCTTTTTCGTCGTTTATCTGACTTTGCATGTTCCGCTTTTCTTCATCCCACAACCGCTTTACTTTATCATACATTTTTACAGCAGTGAATTTGTCGATGGTTACAACCATGCCTTTACCAAGATAGCCTCTGCGTGGAAAATGATAGACGATGTCTTTAGCAATTATTTCCAAGCGATCATCGGCTTTGAGCACATTCATTTCCTGTGCAAAGACTCTTTCCAATTTTACCTGCTGTTCCGCTGTAAGATTTTCATCACTTACAATATCAGCCAGGTCATCATCTATATCATCATTTTGAAGTAATACTTCGGGAACCCTTTTATGATAAAAAAGCGGAACAGTAGCTTCATCTTCAATGCTTTGCTTGAAGTTGTACTCAGATACATTGTCTCCAAACCATTCATGCGTGAGTTTTTTGCTTCCCAAGAGCGGTGTGCCCGTAAAGGCCATGTATTGTGCATTGGGCAAACCTGTACGCATGTTTTCAGCCAGGTCTTTGTACTGTGTTCTGTGGGCCTCATCTATAATGACAATGATGTCGTTGCGCAGTGATAATACAGGATAAGCCTGCCCTTTGGGATAACGAAACTTCTGTATCAATGTAAAAATATACCGTGTATTGGTCTGCAACATCGCTCTAAGGTCTTCGCTATCTTTTGGTCTGCATTTGGTGTCTTTACTGAATGCTCCCGCACCTAAGAAATTACGATATATCTGTCCATCTAAATCATCTCTGTCCGTCACAATCAAGAAGGTGTAATTGCCGGTAAATTTCCTGAACACTTTACGGGCAAAGAAAATCATACTATAACTTTTGCCGCTACCTTGTGTATGCCAGAAAACACCCAACTTACCTTTATTTCCAGTGTCCGTGCCACCAGCATCGTGTTCTAAGCGAAGTGAGAAATTACGGATGGCATTGTTTACTCCCAGGAACTGATGGTTCTTAGCAGCAATCTTTGCAATATCGTTGTAGTAGAGAATAAAATTTTCTACATAATCAAGCAAGCGTTGTTTTTCACACAGCCCTAATACAGCATAGTCTAAACTTACGCCATATTGTTTAATGCGTTTTTTATCCGGCACTTGATTTTCATTTTCCGCCCTTAGCCAATGAAAAAAGTGTTCATACCCTGAATTGAAACTACCTACTTTTGTTTCTAAACCATTACTGAGTATGCATAAAGCATTGTAATTAAACAACAATGGAATGTCTTTACGGTAATTGAGCAAATTATCATCGTAAGCATTGCGCAGCGCAATGTTGCTATTTTTAAGTTCAATAAAAATGAGGGGTAAGCCATTCACAAAAACGATTAAATCTGGTCTTCTACGAATATATTGACCTTTAATCCATAATTGTGAAACTACCAGGTAATCATTGTTTGTCTTTTCATTAAAGTCAATCACTTTTACGGTGGCTGGCTCTTTACGATCTTGTGCATTATTAATTTCAACCTGTATGCCATTTTTTATCAGACCATACGCTTCTTTATTCGCCATCAGATCACCTTTATCTAATCTTGTTTGGCAAAGCTGTTCGTAGGCTTCCTCAATGGCTGAGGCAGGAAGGGTTGGATTTAATTCGATCAACTTTTTCTTTAGCAACGGCTTAATAATGACATCCGTTTCATTCAAACGACCTGTTAAGTCTTTATCAATACAATTAAGATGGCGGTACCCGAGCTTGTGTACAAACACCTCTATGGTTGCTTTTTCAATGTGATCTTCTGATATAAAATTTGCCATTACCTATGCTGTTTCTGAATGTTTTATGTTGCTATCTGTTATCACCACCAACTTCCCACTAATTAACCTCGGCAAAAGCCTGTCTCTTATTTGGCGGAGTTGGGTGTTCTGTTGTTGAAGATTTTTTTGATTTTCATTAATTGGAACTATAATTCCTTGAAACTTTTCGAGTAAATCTTTATCTGGTAATAGAAATGGAGCCTTTCGCAAGATGTCCGTATTTATATTTTGAATTGCCGCACCATAAGAAAGGTTATTGAAATATTCAGTTCGGTCATTAATAACAAAAAAGAGAAATTCAGGCGTTACAGAATATTTGTAATCAGTTGTGTACATCCAACCGTCATGGATGCAAGCCTCTATCGCCAAGAAAATACAAAAACCTAAAGTCCCACTTGTTGCAATAATTAAACTACCTGGCTTCAATAATCGGCTGAATGAAGCGCCAAATTCATTAACATATTCTTTTGTCTCGAAAAGAAATTTACCTGAAGCCGAAGCATCTGCAATTTTAACCCAAGGAATTGTTCCATTCTCAAAATATTTGGTATCTACTATTGGTCGTGGAGAAGATCCTCTTGCTACTTTACACACATCACCAATCTTTTTCACTTCCCACCCCTCCGGCACCCCCTTCACAAATTTCACATTTTTATACCCAGGAAACCGCATCCTTACAAACCATTCTTTGTACAACTCACGGGCGGTTTCTTCCAGCAGTTTGATGCGTTGGTTGTTTACTTCAATTAAATCATCATAGGCAGAGAGGATGGAGGCGATGCTTTGTTGGGTTGCAATAGGGAAATACGGTATTTTAACTTTTTTAAAATCAGATAAAATTACTCTTGGTATAGCTGCACCGGTTACAAAATTAGCAGCTGCATCCTTTATATATGAAGTGCGAAGTAAGTACTGTAGATAAAAAGGATTGACAATAGATACATCAGGTCTTAAAATTGCAATAGATGAGAGTATAACAATATCTTCTTCCCTTTTGACAGCAAATACCTTTTGTAAATAACTATTCCCATCTTTAATTATCAAAACATCATTTAATCTCGGCTTACAATCTGATTTGACCAATTTTAAATAATCATTTTTTGAAATTTGCTTTATGTCGGAATAGTTCCATCCATTTTCGTTCATGTCTTTTGAAGAAGCCATTAAATAACCTCCTTCAGAAGATAGTGGGCTAAAATGTGAGCCATCGGTGATCTTAAGGCACACTTCAAACAGACTTTTTGTTTGTATTTTTTTCATTCTAATGAAAGTAAATTTTGCTCAATAATTAAATTCAATTCAATTGATCTTCTATTTAACTGATTCAACGCATTCTGCCTTTCCTTCATCTCATCCATAAACTCTTCCTCCGTCAAACCATCTTCTTCTATCACCACGCCCACATAACGTCCAGGGTTTAGGCTCCAATCCTGTTCTTCTATTTCGACCAAAGTGGCGGCCTTGCACAAACCAGTTACATCTTCATATACGCCATTGGGGAAGCGTTCATTCAGCCATTGAATTTGTGATTCAAAATATAGTTGCTTATCAAGTAAAGACTTGTATTTCGATTCGGCTTCCTCCACCTGTTTCCCCCAACGCTTTGCATCTCTTTCTTCTGTCTTGCTATCCGTTGTGTTTTCGGACTTTTCCTTTTTGAGTTGCTCCACTATTTTTAACTGTGCTGCTGACTGCATTGCATAATCATCAGCCTGACCTTTATACTTATTCAATAAAGCAGTAAGACGTTCGGTTTCGCCGCGAAACAATCGGAAAATGGTGGCAATGTTTTGAACATGCTCTTCGGTAAATTCACGCGAGGCACGGGTAACCTGCCTGAAAATATTGCGGGCATCTACAAATAATATTTTATGCTCAGTACCGGCATTGCTTTTATCAAAAAACCAAAGTGTTGCAGGCAGTGTAACGGTATAAAACATATTCTTGGGGAGCGTAAGCATCCCATCTATCACGCCACTTTCAACCAGTTTTTTTCTAATATCGGCTTCGCTGTTCCGAGCATCGCTGGCACTGTTAGCCATTACCAAAGCGGCCCTGCCGGTTGGTTTCAATGAAGTTGCAAATAGATTTATCCAGAGGTAATTGGCATTGGGAACAGTATTTACATCTTTCTCCTTGCCTTTTTTGGCAGCACTTTTGGTTTTGTTTTGCGGAATGCCGTATTCGTTAAATCGTTTTTGGCCCTTTACCTTGTCCAGGTTTACATCATCCACATTAAAAGGAGGATTGGCCATCACATAATCAAACTTCTCGTAGCTGTTATAGGGGTCTTCATAGTAACTATTGGCAGGTTTTATTTCGCCACGTAAACCATTTACGGCCAGGTTCATCCGGGCCAATTTCACCGTTTCAGGTGTTCGTTCTGCACCATACACCATTAAATCTTTGGTATCGGTATCGTGCAGTTCTTCTCTTCTTCTATCCACGAATTTAGAGCTTTGCACAAACATACCCCCACTACCACAGGCCGGGTCAAAGATGGTTCCTTTGTAAGGTTCAATCACTTCTACCATTAGTCTTACTACAGAAGTTGGGGTAAAGAACTCTCCACCACCTTGTCCTTCTGCCAATGCAAACTCACTCAAAAAATATTCATACACTTTACCAAACACATCTCCGGTGGCATCCTCAGGAATATTGGCAAATATTTTCAACAGCGATTTTGGCAAGGTTGTATCCTCAGGCGAATACAATTTAAAGTACTCGTCTTTTGGGAGGCTGTCGATTAGTTCGGGTTTATAATGCTCGATTTCCTCCATCGCATGCTTGATGGCCTTGGCGATATCTTCCTCTTCGGGTAAGGCAAGTAAGTACTCGTATTGCGCTTCTTTTGGCAAATAAAATCCACATTTGGCAATCGCAATTTCTGCTTCGCTTTGCTGCATACGACTGCCTTCCTGGGCTTTTAACACCGCTTCAATTTCAGGTTTGATCCGGTTATAACGGATAGAGGCAAATCGCAGGAATATTAAACCTAAAATAGGGGTAGCATATTCGCTGGCTCTCAAACCACTATCCACACGAAGTTTATCTGCTGCCTGCCAGAGGGTGTTTTCTAATTCTTTAAGTTGGTCTGCTGTCATTTTTTTATATTTTTCTGCTACCTACATAGCTTCATTTGCCTGTTTCTCACTTTTCACCATTGTATAATTTTGGACGGCTAACGATCCTATTTATAATGATGTGTCCTTATACCGGTGATAAAACAGATTGGTTCGTATTTTAAATACGCGGTATGTATTACTATGTACAATGTGGGTAATCTTTTGTGGTACAAGATTTAGGGTACAATAATAATACCAATGTTTGATATTTCGTGCTGGTTAAATGGATTTTTTTTTAATACTGATTCTTCTCTACGCCCATCCGACGCTTCTCTAAGCCCATCCGAACAATCTCTACGCTCATCCGAAGCTTCTCCAAGCCCGTCCGAACATTCTTTACGCCCATCCGACGCTTCTCCAAGCCCATCCGAACATTCTCTAAGCCCATCCGAAGCTTCTCCAAGCCCGTCCGAACATTCTATACGCCCGTCCGAACATTCTATACGCCCGTCCGAACATTCTCTAAGCCCATCCGAACATTCTCCAAGCCCGTCCGAAGCTTCTCCAAGCCCGTCCGAACATTCTATACGCCCGTCCGAACATTCTCTACGCCCATCCGAAGCTTCTTTACACCCGTCAGAACCTGTTTTTACCGCTTCAAAAGCGCAAAAAGTGTTAAATTTTGAGGCTCAAAAAGGCCCTTTCGTGGAAAACTATCTAAAAATTGTAACAAAAATCAGGCATTTTACCAAAACTTTTTAGCCGTTTTGGCCCAAAATTGCCCAAAAAGGCTAAAAAACGCCAAATAAAATCGTGCCATTTTTTTTCATTTTTCAAAATCGGCCAAAAACCGCGTGGAAAACTCCCCAAAATTTGTACGTTTTTTTCTGAGTGGGCTTGCTGCACATTTGCTGCATCAGTAGCCACGAAGGCTGCTGACTTATTGTTCACTTTTTAATTTTTTCACTATGAAACTGAAAGTTAAAAAAACAGC
>VYMB01000212.1_pt1 | contig 11799 bp, 13 predicted proteins | sample 5115321 | NCBI WGS metagenome assembly VYMB01 (sample SAMN12291794, study PRJNA351875) | freshwater metagenome | isolation source: freshwater lake | place: USA: Michigan, Wintergreen Lake | collected 2011-08-02 | reverse complement strand
TGCCGTGTGAAGCCGGAGGTCAGGTCTTTCAATAGGCTTGAATCAAAACTCGCGGGATCTCCTTGAGTGGGTTCTAAACCCACTCGTTAAAAGGTCTTCATGTACAGGCGGGGGAAATGAAACCACAGAGGAGGGCTCATGATCTTCCCTTGGCACACAGACTTATTTCAGCCGGGGCGCACGGCATGCGTCCTATTCCGGGCCAGTCCGTTAATCTGGCCCACCTCATCTGGCGCACACCACGCGCCCCGGCCCCTCTGCCTTCGGGCAACAAGGTGCACCCCCGGTGGCTTTCCGCGCGGGGCTACAGGTGTTGGCGCGTTTACCTGTATTGCCCCCGTTAAATCTTCAGCATCGCGAAGCGTTTAGCAATTTGCCGATCCAAGGCGTCGCGGACATCGCGGTAGGTGTCCATGCGGCTATCGCGGCTGCCTTCCACGGCCGAGGGGTCCATGGTCGGCCAATATTCGACTTCGACCGCTAAATGCCGGGTATATTCCAAGGCGCGGTGGTGGGCTTGGGGGGCGAGTGAGATGATGAGGTCGAAGCTATCATCTTCCAGATCAGCAAAGGTCTTGGGGCGATGCTTGATGATATCGACGCCCAATTCATCCATGACCATCACCGCCATGGGGTCGACCTGATCGGCTTTGCGGAGGCCACAGGAATCAACAAACACGCGGGTGCCAAACCTACGCTTCATGAGGCCTTCTGCCATAGGGGAGCGAATGGCATTCATGGTGCAGCAAAACAAAACAGATTGAGGCGGGCGCACCAGATCCAATGGTGTCAGAGCCTAACATGCAAGGCGCAGATCAGCGTAAACAGCCGCCGTGCGGTATCAAAATCAAGCGCGACTTTACCTTCAAGCCGCGTTTCCAGCAGGCGGGAGCCTTCATTATGCAGGCCGCGTCGGCCCATATCGATCGCTTCAATCTGAGTGGGAGTCGCTTGACGGATTGCCTGATGATAGCTCTCGCAGATCATGAAATAGTCACGGACCACCCGCTTAAAGGGCGAGAGCGACAGCACAAAAATCCGCACATCACCGCCGTCGAGCAGTTTGACGTCAAACACCAGCTTCTGATCTACCACCGACAAGGTCAGTGCATAGGGCCCATCGGGGCCGTCAATCACATCAAAGTGGTTGGCTTCAAGCAGGTCAAAGATAGCGACGCGGCGCTCATGCTCCCCATCTGCGGTTTGGGCAGCCAGCGATTCCTCGTCAAGGCGGACATCGGCGATACGGCGGTTGTTGGACATGGCCTATCCTTGCAAGAGGCAGCCCAAGGGTTCAAGCCCTCAAGCCTAATTTGCTGCCTTTAGCCGAAGGGCGATGCTGGCAGCATGGGCGGGCAGGCCTTCGGCGGTCGCAAGGCTAACCCCTGCCGGGCCAATCGCGGCCAGCCCTTCAAGGCCTGTGCCCATCAATGTTGTGCGCTTCATGAACATGTGGGTAGACAGCCCCGACGCCCAGCGGGCGCGACCACCGGTTGGGAGCACATGGTTAGGACCCGCCAAATAATCACCCAAGGCTTCTGGGGCATGCCGACCCAGGAAGATCGCGCCTGCATGGCGTACGAGGTTGGCCAGCGCATCGGGATCATCGGTTGCAATTTGCAAATGCTCCGGCGCGCCCTGATCGCTTAAAGCCACCGCATCTTCCAGGCGCTCTACCACGATGACTGCGCCATAGGCCGGCCAAGAAACCGCAGCTTCCGGTCCTGCCTCACCGCGCGCAATCATACCCGCAACCGCATCCAGCACGCGCTGACCAAAGGCCGCGTCATCGGTAAACAGGATGGATTGGGCAACCGCGTCATGCTCGGCCTGTGCCAATAAATCAGCGGCAATAATGTCTGGATCATTGGCACCATCGGCAATGATGAAGACTTCAGAAGGGCCCGCGACGGAATCTATCCCAACGGTGCCAAAGACCAATTTCTTGGCGGTGGAGACCCACGCATTGCCCGGCCCGGCGATCACATCAACCTTAGCAATCGGGTCTGCGCCATAGGCCATCGCGGCAATCGCTTGCGCGCCGCCGAGGCCATAAATCTCATCTATCCCCGCTATCTTGGCTGCTGCTAGAATAGCTGGGTTCTCGGCAAGGCGTGTCGGGGGCGTCATCATAACAAGACGCGGCACACCAGCAGCCTTGGCGGGCAGCGCATTCATCAGGACGGAAGAGGGGTAAGCAGCAAGACCGCCTGGCGCATATAGGCCAGCCGCATCCACCGGCGTCCAGCGCCAGCCCAATGTAACGCCTTGCGGGTCAACCCAGCGCGCATCTTCAGGCTTAGAGCGCACATGGTAATCAGTGATGCGCTGGGCAGCGAGCTCAAGCGCCTTCACCACGGCCGGATCGCAAGCTTTAATGGCTGCATCGACTTGAGTGGCAGTCACGCGGACGGTCTCTGGGGTCAACGCAAAGTCATCAAACTTTTGGCTAAGTTCTGCCAGAGCGGTAAAGCCTCGCGCCTTCACATCAGCCAAGATCGCAGCCACGCGGCCTTCCACGCCGTCCACCGCATCGCCACGGCTTTGCAGGAGGGCTTGGTACTGGGATTGGAAATCAGGTGCGCTGGCTGAAAGGAGACGGGTCATGATCAGTATTTAGCGCGCACGGAGACCTTTGGGGAGGGTAAGCGTGCAGACCCCGACTGAAAGCCTCAGTTCAGATGTCGTGTTTGGGTCTCGCCACCGCTTCGCGCGGCTCACTTAAGTCCGCCAAAGTCGCGTCGATACATTCGACTTGCAGCAAAATTTCGCCGCCATCAGCCAGACCCAAGCGCAACTTACCACCCGGGGCTTCCTCGGGCTCGAAGGTGATGGCTAACAGGCTTGCAAAAGCATCGCGACGCGATTGCGCAACTTTTTTGGATTGGACGCTTAGGACGCTATCAAATGCCACGGCAGCCCAAACACGTTGGCCCGCCCCCTTCTCCACGCCGGCTTCCCAGACAAACCGCTGAAGGCGTAAGGTAAAGCGGCGCTTGGCGGGGGACCAAACGGCGTCAGAAACCTTAAAGATCGCATCTTGAACAGCAGCCGAGATGATCGACAAATCGGCCTCATCTTCAGCAAGCAACCGCAGCGACGAATGAGCCACTTATTCCTCCGAACCGGACAAACGACGAATGTCTGCACCACAGCCTGACAATTTTGCCTCTAACCGCTCAAAGCCACGGTCCAAATGATAAACGCGCGAGATGACAGTTTCGCCTTCAGCCATGAGGCCTGCAATAATCAAGGAAACCGAGGCACGCAGATCGGTGGCCATGACAGGCGCACCGCGCAAGGTCTCAACCCCGCGCACAACCGCTTCAGACCCGCGTACCGAGATATCTGCTCCCAAGCGGCGCAATTCCGGCGCATGCATGTAGCGATTTTCAAAAATGTTCTCACGGAAGATCGAGGCACCATTAGCCCGTGTCATCAAGGCCATTACTTGGGCTTGGGTATCGGTCGGGAAGCCCGGATAAGGCTGAGTATCAATATCAACTGGCTTGATGGGGGTCGATGGATCACGCGTGATCTTCACCCAATCCGGCCCAACATCGACTTGAATACCGGCGCGCTGCAGCACGTCGATCAGGGACGAAATCGTCTCGGGTACCACATGGGTCAAGGTTACTTCGCCACCAGCGGCCGCAACACAACAAGCATAAGAGCCTGCTTCAATCCGGTCTGGGATCACACTCCAGGTCGTGCCCTTCAGCTCATCCACACCTTGAATGCGCAAGGTGGAGGTGCCGATCCCTTCGATCTTGGCACCCATGGCGACCAAGCAATGGGCGATATCGCCAATTTCAGGCTCACGCGCGGCATTCTCAAGGACGGTCTCGCCCTTGGCCAAGGTGGCGGCCAGCATTGCATGTTCGGTCGCCCCAACAGACACGAACGGAAATACAATCTTGGCACCTTTCAGACCGCGCAAGGCAGCGGCTTTCACATAGCCACCTTCGATCACGATATCGGCCCCCATGGCCTCAAACGCCTTAAGATGGAGGTCGACCGGTCGAGCCCCGATGGCGCAGCCACCCGGCAAAGACACGGTCGCATGGCCAACGCGCGCCAAAAGCGGACCCAACACATTAAAGGTCGCCCGCATTTTCCGCACCAAATCATAGGGTGCGATGGTGCTGGTCAGATCTTCGGCATGCATGGACAACCGACCGCTGCCCTTCGGCCAAAAGCAGGTCACGCCCAATTGCTCCAACAGCTCGATCATAAAGCGCGTATCGGCCAGCTCTGGCATGTTGTTCAAAACCAGCGGCTCACGGGTCAAAAGGCTGGCGGCCTGCAACTTCAGGGCAGAGTTCTTTGCGCCGGAGATGGGGATAGAGCCTTTCAGCTGTGTCCCGCCGACAAGGGCGATACGGTCCATAATGCTTCTTTTCTGACACGTGAAAGTGTGACATCCGCTTATGACAAGCTCACGGCTTTTTTCAAGGCAATGGGATGTATCGCATAAATCCAACACCGCAAAACTGAGGATATACTCAGGGTAACGGAGGGGTCAAAAAGCCTAGCTCTTTGTGACAGGGCTGTTACCGAAGATTTTTGGAATTGTAACTAATGCGTTGCGCATTCGTCACGTTGCGCTCCTAAGCCCCACCCACTGATCGGCCTGTTCGATTCTCAAGGGGAAAAACATGAAACTTAAATCTATGATGTTCGCATCGGTCAGCTTGGCCGTTCTGTGCGCCGCACCTGTGGCCTTCGCACAAACAGCGCCAGCAACCACCGAACCAGCAGCCGACCAAGAAGTCGAAACCATCGTGGTTTATGGCGCGGCAAGCTCACGTCAAACCCAAGCTGTCACCGCTTCTGCCATCTCCCTTTCAGCGCCAGGCGTTAGCCCATTGAAAGCGATTGAGCGTCTGCCAGGCGTGAACTTCCAGTCCGCCGATGCGCTGGGCAATTATGAGTGGTCGACCCGTATCTCTGTGCGTGGCTTCAATCAGAACCAAATGGGCTTTACGCTGGACGGCGTTCCTTTGGGCGACATGAGCTATGGCAACCACAATGGTTTGCACATTTCGCGCGCCACGATTTCAGAAAACCTTGCTCGCGTTGAATTGAGCCAAGGTGCAGGTGCATTGGGCACCGCTTCTTCTTCCAATTTGGGCGGCACGCTGCAATTCATCTCGCGCAAACCAAGCGATGATTTTGGGGGTCAATTGAACCTCTCAACTGGCAGCGACTCCCTGCAGCGCATCTTTGCCCGCGTTGAAACCGGCACCCTTGACGCTTTGGGCGGTGGCAAAGGCTATGTGTCCGTCGCCAGCACCAAGCAGGACAAGTGGAAGGGCGTGGGCGAACAGAACCACGACCAACTCAATGTCAAATACGTCCAGCCCGTTGGCGCTGCGACCGTGACCGCTGTTTATAATTGGTCCGACCGGGCCGAGAACGACTATCAGGATCTAAGCCTGGAGATGATCCGTCGTCTGGGCTATAAGTGGGACAACATCTCCGGCAGCTTCGCCTTGGCCAATCTGATAGCAGACATTGCCAACAACCGCGGCGATACAGGCGCAGCTGTTTCCAACGCAGCAGCCGGTCGCGTTTACCCAAGCCCAATTACGTCCGTTGACGATGCTTATTTTGATGCAGCAGGCCTGCGCAAAGATAATCTGGCTTATGTGACATTAGACTTGCCAGTGAATGACAAAGTTGCGCTGACTGCCACCGTCTATAACCACAACAATGAAGGCCAAGGCATTTGGTTTACCCCTTATGTCGCCACCCCAGTTGGCGCGCCTGATCAAAGCGGCAGCCCAATTACAGCCCCATCGCCGATCTCTGTTCGCACGACCGAATATGAGATTGCTCGTACTGGCGCTTTTGGCTCGCTCACGATTGACGCAGGTGCGCACCAGGTCTCAACGGGCTTGTGGATCGAGAACAACCAATTCGACCAAGCCCGTCGCTTCTACGGCTTGGCACGTGCAGCCAACAATCGTTCGTCTTTGAACTTCATGGCGAACCCCTTCTTCACCCAATGGGCTTACCGCTTTGACACCTCGACCCTACAATTCTGGGTGCAGGACAATTGGAGCGTGAGCGATGCCCTAACCGTCAATCTTGGCTTCAAGTCGGTTCGTGTGACCAATGAAGTGACAACCACCACCATCAACAATGGTGCGCCAACCGCAGCCAACGGCATCAGCGGCAAACTGCGCACCAGCGAAGCCTTCTTGCCACAAGTAGGCTTCAAATATGAGTTGAGCCCAACCAGCAATGTGTTCGGCACCTTCTCGCGCAATGTGGCGGCTTATGTGTCGGCGGCAACAGCTGGCCCATTTGCTTCACGCAACCAAGCCAATGTGAATGAAGTTTCCCGCACTCTGGACCCAGAAAAGTCAACCACTGGCGAATTGGGCTGGCGGGTTCGCGGCGATCGTTTCGAAGCATCTGTCGCAGGCTATGTCGTCCGCTTCGAAAACCGTTTGCTGGGTATCTCGCAGGGCGCTGGCATCGTGGGCAATGCGCCTATCCTGTCGAACGTCGGCGCGGTCAATTCTTACGGGACTGAGCTTGTCGGCATCTATAAGCTGACGGATGAGTTTAACGTGTTTGGCTCTTTGACCTATAACAAGTCCGAATATGCCGACAATGTTGTCAATCGTGCGGGTGTTGTGGTTACGGCTACAAAGGGCAAGCAAGTGGTCAACACGCCAGAAGTGTTGTTCAAGGGCGAGCTCTCCTATGACAATGGCAGCTTGTTCGCAAAATTGGGCGCGTCTTACACCGGCGAACGCTACTTCACCTATCTGAATGACGATGTGAATGGCAAAGTTGATGCGTACACCTTGGCCGAAATCACATTGGGCTATCGTTTCAGTGGCAATGACTTGCTGGAAGGTCTTGAAGCACAGCTGAACGTCACCAATGCGAGCGACGAGCAATATGTCTCGACCATCGGCTCGAACGGCTTTGGCAACACGGGTGACAACCAAACGCTGTTGGCTGGTGCGCCTCAACAAGTGGTCTTCACCTTGAAGAAGGCATTCTAATCACCAATCCCCCCCGGGTACTTGAGGGGCTCAAAGCACAGGCTTTGGGCCCCTTTTTCTAAGGAGCTTTACTATGGCAACCAGCAGACGTGATGCCCTAACCCTTGCTGCAGGCTTAGCCGCAGCGCCCAGCCTTGCAGCCGCAGCGCCAGACCTTTTGCCCAGCGGTGCGCAAGCAATCGCAGGTAAAGCCCTAACCCGTATTGCCTTTGGCTCTTGCGCGAAGGAATCCAAGGATCAACCGATCTGGGAAGCCGTTTTGGCAGCCAAGCCGGACCTCTTCATCTTCCTTGGCGACAATGTCTATCTCGATACCCGCGACCCTAATGAGATGCGCGCCAAATATGCTCAATTGGCTGCAAAGCCGGGCTTTCAAAAGCTTCGCGCGACCACCCCTATTCTGGCCGTTTGGGACGATCATGATTATGGTGAGAACGATGCGGGCAGCGAATATCCAATAAAAGAAGAGGCCCGCAAAATCTTCTGCGACTTCTGGGGCGAGGCCGCTGCCAGCCCACGGCGCAGCCGGGATGGGATTTATAGTGCCTATCTGTTTGGACCAGCGGACAAGCGCATTCAGATCATCTTGCCAGATCTACGCTTTAATCGGTCTGAGATCTTGCCCCTTGATCTTGGTGGCAAAAGCTATGCCGTTTGGGAAAAAGAGCTTGCCGCCACAGGCAAGCCCGTGCCCGGCCCCTATGCCCGCAATCCAGAACTTAAGGCTTCTATGCTGGGTGAAGAGCAATGGCGCTGGCTGGAGGCCCAATTGCGCTTGCCGGCGGATATCCGCATCCTGGCCAGCTCACTCCAAGTTATTGCGGATTTTCCAGGCTGGGAGGCTTGGATCAATTACGCGCAAGACCACCAGCGCCTAATTGAGACGATCCGCAAGACCAAAGCGAATGGCCTTATCTGTTTGTCGGGAGACACCCATTATGGTGAAATCTCGCGTCTAGACGCCAATGTCCCCTATCCCTTGTGGGATTTCACGTCTTCGGGTCTCACCGAAGTCTGGCATGTCCTGCCGCCAAATGCCTTGCGGGTTGGGGAAGCCTATCGTGCCCGCAACTTTGGCCTCCTCGATATTTCTTGGAACAAAATGGGTGGGCCAAAGCTCAAGGTCGATATTCGCGGTGAGCAAGGCCAAGTCGCGTTGAGCCAAAGCATTGATGTTGCCAGCTTGCGCATGGGGTCTCTGTGAGCGTTAGGCCAGATCAGTCTTGCGGGCTGCCTCTTTGCGCCGCTTTAGATTATCACGCAGAGCGGCCTTCAACCGCTCTTCTTTGGAGGGTTTCTTCGCAACTGGTGACTTAGGCAGCGCATTAACTGCGATTTTTGGGGGTGGCGATTCGTTCATGTGAAGATGATATGCGTCAGACCCCTTTTCAGAAAGGGGTAAGCGGGGTATCAGCGCGCCTTCAACGACAGACGTAGGTTTTTCCGCGTCCAATGCCGCAGTAGCTCAGTGGTAGAGCGCATCATTGGTAATGATGAGGTCGGGAGTTCAATCCTCCCCTGTGGCACCAGTCTTTTCAATATGTTAGAGCAAATTGATAATGCGCTCCGCTGTTCATTTGAACCTTTTGCCCTACCACCAACACCCCGTCGACCAACACGCAGGCGCGGTGCAGTTGATCCCAGCCGCCATATTGCTTCAGGAGCGCGCGCAAGGCTTGGATGGCGTGTGGGTGGTTCATTTGACCCTGTTTTGCGGTTCATTTGGCCCGCAGCCGTGGCAACCTAGCCACATCCGCGCCATCGTCTGAATAGCGGTCTCTGATGGCCATCATATCGACTTTCTCAGCGGACACGATACGCCCACCCATAAGGTCAACGATAACAAGGCCCCACCACCAATTATTTATGCTCAAACTGGCATAATCCTCGATCTCACCCCAAGGCAGAGCGCAGCCGACTTCCATCACATCGACACCCGACACCATGCCGATCTTTCCAGAGGTGTAATGCTGGAAGGCGTGTGTATGGCCAGAGATAAACGAGCAGGTTAATTCGTTGGCGGCGCGTTGTGGCCCTGTCTTGCCACCAAAAGCCCGTCCAGCGCCATTTGTGGGGTGGTGTGATATGCCCACGCCTTGAATGAACATCACCTCGCCATAGGGCCGCGTTTGCCAGCCGAATTGCGCGAAGTTGGTCTCAAGCTCATTCGAGAACATGCCCGCCGTTTCGGGGTTGGCGTTCTCAAATCTGCGCAGGCGGTTCTCGTGGTTGCCCAGCGTGATGTCTAGCTTGGGAGCCCAACCATCTGGCCGCGAATTGTGGAACGCTTGTAGGCTTTCCTTCTGATTGTCGAGGTCTTGCTTGATGGTCGGTTTCAGGCGCGCCTTCAAGGTGTCGTTCTTGTCATGGAAGGATGCACCGTCGAACGTGCCCCAGTCACCGACTTGAACGACGCGACCGACTTTTCGATCAGATCCAAACCGTGCGGCCCATGCCAGAACCTCAATGCGATGTGGATGCCTGGGGTCTTGGTGCAAATCGCCAATAATTAAGACCCGCTCACGTTCGCCGGACGGATCATAGGCGCGCGGGTTTGGAACCGATGCCGGAAACAGGACTTGACGCGGAACCGGCTGGACGTAGCGCGAGGGCGTATAGAGCGACCAATCGGGCTTGAGGCCAAAGTGTCGCTCTGCCAGCATGACCCGCACATGGAAGGTTTTGCGGCTGATGATGAAGCCATCTTCCATCGCCTTCTCAGCGGCGACTTCCATGGCGGATCGACCATTGCCGAAAACGTTCTGCGGTCGATTGCCCATCTTGAGCGCCATCTCGACATAAGCAATCGCTTGCTCTGCCGTGGCGCGGTCTAGCTTAGGCGGCGGCATCAGAACCGCCACCAAGGCTTTTTAGGCGTGTGCGCCTTATTCACCGTCTCAATGATCGAGATCAGTGCCGCGTTCTTAGCCCGACACTTTGCTAGGTCGCCCTCTTGTTGCACCGAGAACGCCGCTAGACGGCCCACAGTTAGGCCCTGAGAGGCAGGACGCTCACTAGCGGGGCAATCCTTCAAGCTCTCTGGAATCGTCACCGTCAGGCTTGGCTGTGTCGTCGCGCAGCCGGTCAATGCCAGAGCCCCAAGCAGCAGCGACGTCATCGGGCACAAACGCTTCGCCTGTGGGTAGCGCGTCAATCTCTCTAACGACATTTTGAACCTCATGGGTTATGTTGCGTTCTTCGATGACAAGGCGATCAACCGCCTGTGCCGTGCCTTCGCTCACCATCGTTTGAGCCTTGGCAGTCTCAGCGGCCTTTTCAGCCGTGCGGGCTTTGGTTTGCAGGTGAGCGATATAGCCAGCACCCGCCGCCATCACGAGCAGCGATCCGCCAATCAGGTAGGCGCGAAGGTCGATCATGATCCGAACAACGCCGCTTCAGCTGCCCGACGCCGTGTCAGGCCTGCGAGTGGGCGGCCACCTGCGCGATTCCACTTGGCGAATTCTGCCTTGGCTTGGTCGAACAGTTTGGCATTGACCCGCTTCAAAAGCGTCGAACGTTCCAGAGCCGAGATGCCGACATTGAACGCGAACGACACCAGCGCGTCATATTGGTTCTGAGTTAGTGGCACCGTGACCAGTCGCGTCACTGCCTTTTCAAAGCGGTCGAGATCGTCTTGCAACAAGTCGTTAGCCTGCGCCTCGGTGATGACTTTGCCGGCAGTGACATGCGGACCCGTTGAGCCGTAACCGATAGTCCAAACTTTTGCGGGGCAGAGATATGCCCGCAGCTTTAGACCCTCGAACGACTTGACAAGATCAAGCCCAGCCTTGCCGATTTGTTTTATGTCGGTCATGCGTCCTCCTTAGCCGCATGAATACCCTCAGCAGCGGCGCGAGTTAGTTTGATGAAGTCGGCAAACGTGGCAGATGTCACATAGACCGTCTGTGTCAGCCAGAGCGCGATAATGGCGGCTATCCCAACATATTGTGGATCAGGAGCGCGCCAGACTGCAACGCCGCCTATGACCGCTAGAATGGTGCAGACAGCATAGGTCAGAACGCGCCGCCAGAACCATGCGTGGCGGGGTGTTGGTTCAGTCACCATCTTTCACTCCTAAATTGTAGGTTGATTTTAGCCTCACGCCGACGCGCGCGGATTAGACCGCCAGATCGATCACTTGGCTGTCAGGAATCGCTAGGTCGATGATTTGCGGGTCTGGGATGGCTAGATCGATTTCAAGGGTGAAGTTGTAGAGGCTGTTTTCACTGAGCCCAACGCCCGTGAAAGTTGCCGAGCCCGCAAACGAGGCATTAGTCGGGGTGCCGAATTGGCCCGTGAAAGTGGCTTGGCCTGCAAACGATGCCGACGCACTAACGATGGCCCCTGATGTGGCAGAGACCGAACCTGAACCGGCAAACGCGCCCGATTGGCTGGCGATAGATGCCGAGGTAGCCGATAGCGTGCCAGCCCCTGAGAACGAACCAGTGCGAGCGACAAGAGCACCGCTAGTGGCCGAGAAGCTAGACGCGCCTGCAAACGACGCTGAAACCGCAGAGCCGACAGTGGCAGAGAAGTTGCTGGAGCCAAGGAAAGTCGCGTTGGCTGATACAATGGCGGCAGACGTGCCCGATAGCGTTCCAGCGCCCGAGAAAGCCCCCGTACGGGCAATTAGAGAGCCAGACTGGGCAGATAGCGCGCTAGTGCCTGCAAAGGTGCCAGACTGGGCTGATAGAGCGCCAGAGGTGGCAGAGATCGTAGCTGCGCCCGCAAATGAAGCCGTGCGCGACTGAATGCTTTGGGTCGTAGCGACAAA
>VYMB01000211.1_pt1 | contig 11814 bp, 9 predicted proteins | sample 5115321 | NCBI WGS metagenome assembly VYMB01 (sample SAMN12291794, study PRJNA351875) | freshwater metagenome | isolation source: freshwater lake | place: USA: Michigan, Wintergreen Lake | collected 2011-08-02 | reverse complement strand
CAACGGCGCTGCTTTTTATGCCCAGCAAATAAAATTGCACACGACTACGAATATGACCGCGGACGAAATTTTTCAACTCGGCGAACGGGAAGTAGCGCGTATTTTCGGGGAAATGGAGGCCGTTAAAAAGCAGGTAGGGTACACAGGCGACCTCAAAAGTTTTTTCGATTATGTGCGTGCAAAAAAGGAATTGATGCCCTATACCACAGCCGAGCAAGTGGTGCAGCATTTCAAAGACATCCACACCACCATGCAGCCGCAACTGGAGCGATTGTTTAGTCTGACGCCCAAAACACCTTTTGAAGTGCGCCGCACGGAGGCTTTCCGCGAAAAAACCGCCAGCGCCGAGTACATTCAGGGCTCTTTGGATGGTACACGTCCGGGTATTTTTTATGTGCCGGTGCCTGACGCACGCGCGTACAATATTTTTGCCGATGAAGATTTGTTCCTGCACGAAGCCATCCCGGGACACCATTACCAGATTTCGGTGCAGCAGGAAAATACCCAGTTGCCCCAGTTTCGGCGCACCTTATGGTATGGCGCTTACGGCGAAGGTTGGGCCTTGTACACCGAATCTTTGGGCAAAGAACTGGGTTTGTACACCGATCCATACCAGTATTTTGGCATGTTGAGCGCCGAAATGCACCGCGCCATCCGCTTAGTCGTGGATGCAGGTATGCACACCAAAGGCTGGACCCGCGAACAAGCCATCCAATACTCCCTCGACCATGAAGCCGAATCCGAACAAAGCATCGTAGCCGAAATTGAGCGTTACATGTCGTGGCCGGGTCAGGCGCTTTCCTACAAGGTGGGGCAATTGAAAATCAGGGAGTTGCGCGATAAAATGCAGCAGGCGCAAGGCGATAAATTTGATATCCGCAAGTTCCATCAACTGGTGCTGGAGGATGGTTGCTTGCCGTTGACGATCTTGGAGCAGAAGATTTTGGGGGCTTTGTAGGGTTGGGGTTTACCACCACACCACTGGATATGTTTCGCACAGATGTTACACAGATATTGTCGCAGATGTTACGCGGATTTTTCTGCGTAACATCTGTTTTTTTCCGTGTAACATCTGTGCGAAATAAAAATGTTCAGTTGGGTGGATCTCTGTACCACAAAGCCGCCTTTATTGCATTAAATTAGTGGTCTTAAACCATTGGATTGTGCTTTTCACGATCTCCTTTGGTGAAGTAGAAATATCCCCAAATTGATTTATAAATTTTTGATTATCAACCAAATAAGGATACTCGAACTGATAGGAAAGTTCGTTAAGTTCTTTTACAAATGGATTGTAAAGTCCAATTAACTTTATCATAAACTTCGGAATAGAACGGAATTTGATATTCAGCCCCGTTTCATGTTTGAAGATTTCAACCCATTTGCTTTGAGCAATTGCTGGTGCATTTGGAACGTGCCAAACCTGATCAAAGGCTTTCGGTTCAAAAGCAACAAGTACCATTGCTTTTGCAAAATCTTCAATAAATGTAAAATGGTGTGGAAGCGTTGTTTTACTTGGCAAATAGACCGTTTTATGGTTGTATATGCTTTTTAAAAAATCTATTCCGAAAACACCCTTTTCAACCCGTGGTCCGATGAAGTCGGATGATTTTACAATAGCAACACGATCATTTACGCCATGTGCAGTAAAGTTATGGATGATTTCTGCTCTAATTTTTCCTTTTTTGGTCGTTGCAAGGTGTGGTAAGTCTTCGTGAATAATTTGCCCATTTAAATTGCCATAAGAATACATATTATCGGCAAATACGAGTTTGGTGTTTGAGTGTTTTAACCCTGCTATCATGGCCTCTGAAAGCAAAGGATAAAAGCTGCTCCAAAGTGGATAGGGCACATCCGTACAACTAAAAACGATTTCAGATTTCTGAAAAATAGGGATTAAGTTTTCTTTAATGCTTACATCGCAAGCCAATACACTGGTTCCTTCGGGTAAGTAAAAAGATACTTTCCCCGATTTATTCACCAACAATATTTCTGATTTTTTAGTCTGCAATTGCAGTTGCTCGAATATCGCCCTGCCAACTTGACCTGTTCCAAGAATTGTAATCATCGCAATCTAAAAATTAAAGGAAGTACAGAAATACAATGCCCCAAACTGCCAGTTATCATCTCCAATACCATTGACTTCTACACGTGTGTTGGCAAGTTGATAACCTGTTTTGATTTCTATGGATTTTGTTTTGTTTTTGAAAGGCGTTAGTCCATAACCAAGTTCAAAACCTAAGGCGTTACCAATTCCGAATTGATGAAAGAAATTTTGTTCGTTGCTTTGATTGATATATCGGTTTTTGGTGAGCACTGCTGCAATACCAAAGTCGGTTTTGAGAAACAGATTATTTTTCTCAAAAGGATAATATTTTACGGCCAAACTTGCGGTAATAAAATTAAAAAAGTAGGCTTCTTCATAACCGCCGGTTTCGGGATTAGAACCCGTCTGGGCATTTCTGACGACTGTGCCCAACATTAAACCTTTTGCTTTTTTTATAGGCTTATAAAAACCGACCAAAAAATTAAAACCTGAACTTCTTGAATAATTACCTACGTTTTTCCTATTGCCTAATGCATCAGCAAAATAAGATTTTTGAGTTTGTCTTAATTCCTTTGAACGCAATAATTCTTTGCCTTTGTTAAAAAAAGGAAGTACGTAACCCACGCCAACTTCCACTTGTGTGGATTGGGAAAGTGGATTTTGGGCAAAAAGATGTTGGCAGGAAACCCCAAAAATGAAGAGAAAAACTAGTTTTTTCATTCGCAAAATTTGTTTTTTATGGGAAAAGCATGGTCAATATAGTCTATTCACATTTTCTCAAAGACCCAACAAGTTCCACGCATAGGATAGCTTGTTCCATTGAATTGCAAAGGCGGTTCTGCGGTCGTCAATTCCTTAACCATTCGAAAACCAGATGTTTCAAATTGTTTAATCCACCAATCGTCTTGTTGTATATTGAAATTTTCCTGTGCAAAAGGCAATTGACTGAGCACATCAAAAGGTCGAATGCCTACTAATAATTCAGCGTTTGGTTTCAAAACCCGATTGAGTTCTTTGATATGCGCCATCGGATCTTGCCAAAAATAAATCAAATTGATCGCGATTGCTTTGTCAAACATTTCGTGCTCATAAGGTAAGGTCAAACCATCAAAATGCTTGATTTCCAATGTTTTATCGGCTACCAACTTGCGGTTCAATTTGCTACCTTGGTGAACCATTTCTTTTGAAATTTCTACACCAAACAATTTCGCACGTTGATTTTTTTGACTCAACTGTTCAAAAAAATAGCCGTTTCCAAACCCAATTTCCAAGACTTTTTCATAGTCTTTTAAATCTATGTTTTGGAATGTCAAATCGTACAAATTTTTGTTGCTCACATTCATGCCCTTCGCAACTTTCGAGGCAAAAAATCCATTTGGCTTTTTGAGTTGTTTTCCAACAAAAGAACCGTTATTCGCTGGATTGATTAATTCAAAAAAAACTTTCAGAAAAGCGCGCATTTACCTAAAACTTGAATGAATAACTAATGCTTGGCGTTGGATTTATCTTTAAATCTTGCCCATCTGCTGCTAAGCCGATTACGCCAATTCTTAAGTTTAATCCTTTCCAAACGTACCAACGAAAACCAACTTCCAAACCCAAAGCATTTTTATCTTTGTAATCTCTGGTCATCCCACGCAGGTAAGACAAACCCCCATAAAAGGAGGACGGAATCTCTTTTTTACCAACCGGCAAAAACCAATAGGTGACACCGGCTTTTAAGAATTCAGTAGTTACACCAGACTCAAAGTTGGTAGGATAATACCCCGCGTGAATGGATACTTGCTTTCGTTGGTATTCCAAACCAATAGAAGGATTTCTAAAAGCATTAATGCTTAATGTGTTCTTAGGAAACTTGTCCTGCGAAAAGGCTGTATTTGTCAGCGTAACAAATAGAACCAAGAGATAAATTTTTTGCATAGCGTAAATTGTTTTTGTTTTACGATGCAAAATTGAGGCGGATACAAATCAATCTACTGGACAAATGTCTAAAAAGGACTAACCTGTAAATATTTTTTTCTAAGTCTGCTTAAATGCCTGGGTGTGATACCGATCATGGATGCGATGTACTGCAACGGCGCTTTTTGTAAAAGTTCTGGTACTTCTTTCAAAATCTTTTCATACCGCTGCTCTGCAGTCAGGGAGATCAGTTCAAGTCTGCTTTTATCGATACAGCAAACATGGTATTCTATTAGTCTGATATAAAAATCTTTAAACTTGGGAAATTTGCTTTGTAAATCATTTACCGTTTGCTTGTCTATTACCCAAAGCGTAGCATTTGATATGGCTTTTATGTTCTCTATTGCAGGTATTTCATTTATATAGCTCAAAAGGGAAGCAACAAAGCTGTTCTCAAGTGAAATATAAGTTGTCCGCTCTTCGCCCTGACTTGTAATTGAATAATATTGAAATTGTCCAACTTCGATAAATCCAAGTTGGGTCGATGTCTTGCCCTTTTTTACAAAAAATTCATCTTTTTCCAACCGCAGGCATTTAAAGTACCCTGCAATTTCTCCGCCTTCTATTTCATCAAAGCCCACACTTTGAAAATACGATTTTAATTGCTCCATTGTTTGCTAGTGGTTATTGCTCGGGTTACCACGGATGTTTGGGATTACCACGGATTGCACAGATTAACACAGATTTTTTCGATTGGCAACTACATGGGGCCTACCCCTTCACCCATTTAAATGTCTTGACCGGCTTGCCATTGCGCGTAATCACCGTGTAATAAATCCCTGGCGCGAGCGATTTTACATCAAAAGTTACGGGATTTCCGGTACCCGTATTCATTTGTTCCCCTTTGGCGTTATAGATCACCATGCGTGGCAATTCGCCCTTATGCTCGGATTTTATATGAATGGCATCCAAGGCCGGATTGGGGAATTGCATCCATTCCTCTGAAATTTCGCTTGGATTCAGCGTAGACGTGATGTTTCCACCAGTCCATTTAAAAATTAGCGGTTCGTTGTACAAATACCCAAAACCGTTTCCCGACCAAACAACATCTGGCGAGGAAAACGCAAACATTTGACGATAATGGGGTGAATAAGAACCCGGAACAGGCTGCCAGTTTAGTCCCCCATTGTAGGATATAAAATCATAGGTTGATTTAGTTTCAAAATCCAAACTGGTCATAATAAAGGAACTCTGCGTTCCTTTGACGGCTTTGATCGCGCCAAAAAACTGATCATCGGGATCGTTAGGCAAATTTTGAACCGGAACTTCGGTCCAGGTGATGCCGCCATCTTTGGTCCTGAACAAGCGCGTCGGATAAACGTAATCGTAGTTTTTTGTGAAAATACAGGCCGCCAATCCATTTTTTGCACTGGCAAAGGTAAGCGCACAAAATACCGTATTTTGGCCCACCAAGGGCGTGGATATTACGGTCCAATTGTTTCCTCTGTCAACAGACTTCAACAAGGTGCCATCGAGCAATGGAATCCACATGGTGTCTTTCCACACATCGAAAGCATCGCCGGCGTAATTGTATAAATTGTAATCGAAATCCACATTGGGCAAACCTGCCGGCTCCTGCCAACTTTGGCCGCCGTCGTGGGTGACGCGCACCCTGGACCCTCGGAATAAAACGCCGTCTTGATGATTGAAAAAATGAATGCCCATTCCGGCGATGTTATCCGATTTGTACTTTTTCTTCCAGGTGTTGCCTCCGTCGGTGGTTAAATACACGCGGCAATGCAACGAATCAAACACATCCATTAAAGTGACCCAGGCGGTATCCTTGCTCAAGGCAGAAACCCCATTTGCCAGGAGACCTTTTGTTCCCGGAATGGTGTCTATTTTCCAGGTAACCCCTCCATCGTTGGTGTGGACAATTTGAGCATAAGAAATACTGTCATATTCATAAAAAACTTCGAGTTTGCTGATGGAGGCCCAAAGTACGGTGTCATTTACGGGTCTCAAATTTTCCACCCAAACACCCGGGACAGAATTTTGAAACACACTTGTCCATTGGCCATAGCCAGTTTGGGCAACCAATAAAAAGATACCGAGTTGGAAAAAAGGGAGCAACGTTTTCATGATGCTTGAAACCGATTTTACATTAAACATTTTACAAGGATTCGCAGAGTTTTGTGGATAAAACAGGATTGATTTTGCTGATTTAGCGTGATTGATAAAGATCGTTTGACCGATTTTCGAATTATACCTACTTTTTCAACTCCATCACCATCATAGACTGCGCCCCAATTTTAAGCGGCGCATTAAATGGCAAGTTTATATCCGTCAGCACATCCACCCCGCTGCTAAAGCCTTTGGTGCGCTCGTCGTAAGCGCCAAAATCAATCGCGCGTTCTTTGGTATCGGTGTTCATGACGCACATCACGGTTTGGTTTTGGTCGTACCGGAAATATACATACAGGCCATTGTTCGGCACATATTGCATCATTTTACCGGTTTTGATCGCGCTGGACTTTTTACGGAAATTGGCAAATTTTTTCGTAAGTGCCTGTATTTCTGCTTCTTCGCGCGTTAGGCCTGCGCCTGTGAAGGCATTTTTGCCATCGCCGTTCCAGCCGCCCGGAAAATCGAGGCGTACCCAGCCATCTGCCGGATACGTGCTGCCTTTCATCAAAACTTCGGTGCCGTAATAAAGTTGCGGAATACCCCGGCAGGTAAGCAGCCACATCAAGCCCGTTTTTTGTTTGTTTAAATCCTCTTTGACCTGGGTAAAAAAGCGCGTCATGTCGTGGTTATCGAGGAAATTGACATTGCGCATGGGGTTTTTATACACAAAATCGTTGCTGAGGGTTGTGTACAGTTTGTTCACGCCCTCGGTCCAGCCAAACGGTTCGTTCACGGCTTTTGCGATGCCGTACAGGTTGGTCTGGAAATCGGTTACGCCGGGCAAGTTGCTTTTAAATGGAATATTCAGGTTGTTTTCGGCAAAATAGGCCTGATTGAGGGTGCCGTGTACCCACGTTTCCCCAAACATCGTCATTTTCGGATACTCATCCATCAGCGCCTTGTTGCAGCGGTTCATGAACGGCAGGTCATTATATATATAGGTGTCGATGCGCCAGCCGTCCACGCCAAAGGTTTCCACGCTCCATAGGGCATGTTGAATCAGGAAATTGGCCACATACGGGTTGTTTTGGTTCAAATCGGGCATACTGGGTACAAACCAGCCATCGAACAGCAACTTGCTGTCTTTTCGGGCGGCATAAGGGTCCATGGCCGATTGGTCTTTATAGGTGGTTTGGGTAAAGCTTGGCCATTGGTGCAGCCAGTCTTTCATCGGTGGGTCCAGTACCGTAAAGTGGTAACTGCCCACATGGTTGTACACGGCATCCTGGATGAGTTTCATACCGCGTTGGTGCAGGGCATCGCTGAATTTCAGGTACGCCGTGGCGCCACCAAAACGGGGTTCAATAGTATAATGATCGGTAAAAGCATAGCCGTGTTCGGTACGGCTGGGCATATCATTTTGAAGCACCGGGGTAGGCCATACGGACGTTACCCCCAGGTCTTGCAAATAGTCGAGGTGGTTGATAATGCCTTGTAAATCACCCCCATGTCGATGGTAAATAGAGTCGCGGTTGAGCGTTTGGTCGCGCAGGCCCGCGATGCGGTCGTTGGAAGGATCGCCGTTGCTGAAGCGATCGGGCATGAGCAGGTAAATGAAATCTTCGGAGGTGACACCTTGGGCGTAGGAGGTTCCTTTACCCGTACGGCGGGGGAGGAGGGGCCATACCACAGTTTGGGTGCTGCCATTGGTGGTAAATTGAATTTTTACATCACCTGGTTTAGCCGTCGGCGCAATCGTAAGATCGAGCGCTAAGTAATGGTTGTTTTCGAGGCGGTTTACTTTTGCGAGTTTCACACCTGCGTAGGTGAGTTTTACCTGGGTAGTCGCTAAGGATGCCTGGTCGGTGTGCACCAAAATTTGCACTTTATTCCATTTCATATTTACCCACCAGTTGTTGGGGTACAGTTTGGGTTGGGCAGAAATAGGGGAAATAAAAGCGCTGCACAAGAAGAGTGCGATCAGCAGGCGGAAAACTACTTTCATGGGTTTGATCTTTAGCAAAGTATAGCAGCCGGTACCATACCAGCCAACAGACACGAAAGTACAAGGGTGGGTAGAAATTTCCAATAAAAACAGGAAATACTAGTTTTGGATACCTGATTTACATGGGAGGGGGAAAGTAAAATCTATTGCCAATAAATAAAAAAACCCGAATTTCGGTGAAAACCAAAATTCGGGAAGACTTCTGTTTTGTGTTTGAGTTAGAACCCTTACAGTGGCAACAACACTTTGTCGATGGCATGAATTACGCCATTCGAGCCTTGTACGTCTACCACAACAATATTGGACACCCGGTTGCTGGCATCGGTAATTTTCGCGCCGCCGGTCAAGCCAATGGTGAATTTTTGGCCTTGGAAGGTAGTTACCATCTGACCATTGGTCAAGGCAGAAGAAACTACATTGGCGCCAGAAACCACATGGTACTGCAACACTTTATTCAAAGTATTGGCATCAATCGCATTCAGGTTAGCAACACCCAACTCTGTCAACAGCGCAGTAAATGCTGCATTGGTTGGCGCAAAAACGGTGAATGGGCCTGCGCCGCTCAAAATGCTTACATAATCTACCAACAAGTCGGTACGGGTAAGTGAAGCCACCAACGTGCTGAAATTCGGGTTGTTGAGCGCGTGGTTAACCACATTTGGAATAGTGATCACTTTGTCTACAACGTGTACCACGCCGTTTGAAGCCTCTACATCGGCAGTTGTTACTTTTGCGCCGTTGTTGATGGTTACGCCGCTGGCATCTTTCACTACATACAGGCTCAAGTTGCTGGTAGTAGTACCAAATGGAGAAACAGATTTAACATAACCCGTTGTAATGGCGCTCGATTTTACTTCGCCGCTTACCACGTGGTACAACAAAATGCTTTTCAAGGTGGCTTTGTCTACATCGGTTACTTTGCTCACGCCGAGGGTAGTCAACAGGGCGGTGAAAGCAGCGTTGGTTGGTGCAAATACGGTGTATTGGTCGGTACCATTCAACACACTTACCAAATCAGTGTAGGTAAGCGCCTCTACTAAGATAGAAAGATTGGCATTTCCTTGTGCCACGCCAACAATGGTTTGCTCTACCGGAGCATCTTCGTCTTCCGTACAGGCACTGAAACCGACAAAAAAGCTAATGGAGAGCAGGAATAAAAACAGTGATTGTTTCATAGTAAGGTAAATTTTGTTTAGTTGATTAATTGATCTAGTGTAAACCCTAAAGGCGCTGGAAGGTTTTTGTTTAGCCTTTTTAATGCTATGCTTTGCTAAAATTAAACAAATCAAGTGTTTGATTTTAACAATTATTGAAATATGACGACCTTCTATAAAGTCGCCGTTTCGGGAGAATAAAAAATTTGAAAAAGGTAAGATCAAAAAGCACCAAAACTCATTCCGTGTTTTCTACATTTGACCGTTCTATATTTCAAAACCTAAAACAGTGTACCTGTCATGAACAATATCAATACCACAAGACTGTTCAATGCGTCTTGTATTGCCCTGGTAACTACCTCTATGACGTTCGCCATTCGGGCGGGCATGCTCGATAGCTGGCGCACCGAGTTCAACCTGTCTTATGAAGAAGTGGGTGTAATTGCCTCGATGGCATTTTATGGCTTTCCGGTTGCGACCATTTTGGGGGGCATCATCCTCGATTCCATTGGCATGGGCCGTATGTTGGCCATTGCCTGGGCTTGTCACCTGGCTGGTTTAGTACTCACCATTTTCGCGGGTGGTTTCTGGACCTTACTGATCAGCACCTTTTTAGTGGGATTTGCCAATGGCTCGGTGGAAGCAGCCTGTAACCCGATGGTGGCCAGTTTGTACACCGATCGAAAAACGACCATGTTGAATAAGTTCCATGTGTGGTTCCCCGGTGGCATCGTGATCGGTGCCGTTTTGGGCTACCTGATGGGAGAAATGGGCTTGGGCTGGCGTTTACAATGCGCAATTATCCTGATTCCGATGCTCGTATATGGTTATATGTTTTACAAACAGTCTTTTCCGCGCACCGAACGGGTGGAAAAAGGCATCACGGTTAGCCAAATGGTCAGTGCGGTATTTGCCAACCCCTTGTTTTATTTCATTACGGCTTGTATGTTGCTTACGGCGAATACCGAATTGAGCACGGGTCAATGGATTCAGTCGCTGCTTAAATCGGTGGTGGCAGCGCCGTTGCTGGTATTGGCCTTTATCAATGGCATCATGGCCTTGGGCCGTTTTTATGCTGGTCCGGTGGTGCATCGGCTCAATCCGGCGGGCATGTTGTTGGGTTCAGCGATCATTTCTGCCATCGGTTTGTTTGCCTTGGCGCATGCCGAAGGTTGGGCAACCTGGGGCGCGGCCGCAGTATTTGCCATCGGCGTTTGTTATTTCTGGCCTACGATGATTGGTTTTGTGTCGGAGTATATTCCCGATAGCGGTGCGCTTGGACTTTCGCTGGTAGGCGGGGCCGGTATGTTGGCCACGGCGATGTTCCAGCCCATTATTGGCAAATGGTTCGATAACAACCTGGCTGAGGCTACTGCCCGCGGATTGAGCGGAGAAGAAGCCTCTTTGATTGCAGGTCAGGCAACCCTTTCTAATGTTGGGGTGCTGCCAATTATACTGATTGTGGCGTTTGGGGGCTTATGGTTCTTTATGCGGGGGAGAAAATAGGGTGGAGCGTTGTTTTTTGGACATTAATAAACAAATCCCGAACTGGAGAATACTTCCGGTTCGGGATTTGTTAATTTTACATCAATTAATTATCACCAATTTAGTAATAATCGCATCAGGCGTATCAAAACTCACATTGCTGGTCGCAAAAATCAAATACACCCCCGTTGCAGCCCGGCGCCCCAGGTAATCGCGTCCATCCCAAATCGCCTGACCACCCAAAGATTTTCCTTCGTACACTAAGTTACCAGCAATATCCGTAATTTTCACATTGGCATCGCGGGCCAGTCCATAAATGGCAATCGGACCATCGTAATCGGGCCGCACCGGATTGGGATAAGCATACGGCGCGGTACTGTTCACATTTCCGCCTGCAGTGGCTTCTCCGCGCAGCGAAATCAAGCCTTTTTCGGTGCCAATCCATACTTCTCCGGTTTTATTGTTGATCGCAATGTCCGTAATCGTATTATCAAACAAGGGGCTGTTGGTGCTGGTATAATTGGCCACTTGCGTAAGTGCATCGGGAGATTGCACAAAAATACCATTCGTTGTACCAAACCATTTCCGATTACCGCCGTCTACTGCTATGGTTTTAACATCTTCTGTTTCCAATAAATAGCCGTTAAAATCATCCACCGTCACAATACGACGGCGACCCAGGCAGGTCGATTCAAATACATTGCTCCCGCATTCAAAACTCACCACCCCTTGCTGGGTGCCTACCCATACATCCCCTTCCAAATCTACCGTTACGCAGTTCACAGAATTGGTGGGCAGCACACTATTCGAAGTGGTAAAAACCTTATACCGATCGTCGGCCGGACTGTCAATGTCTTTTCCGCTGTCGTACACCATAATGCCTCCATTGAAGGCCACAACAAACCATTTATAGCCATTTTGATCTACTGCCACCTGCAACAACCCCTGGGCGGGAGAAGCGCTGAAATTGCGCAACGTACCATCCGCTTTGAGTACAGCGATCGGGGCTGCCGACCCATAATTGCTGATCCACAAGTTGCTGGAAGCGTCAAATGCCAGTCCGCCAATAGCCGTTCGGGTTGCGCCGGATGCGCCTGCAT
>VYMB01000209.1_pt1 | contig 11928 bp, 7 predicted proteins | sample 5115321 | NCBI WGS metagenome assembly VYMB01 (sample SAMN12291794, study PRJNA351875) | freshwater metagenome | isolation source: freshwater lake | place: USA: Michigan, Wintergreen Lake | collected 2011-08-02 | reverse complement strand
GGGTGTTTTACTAGTTGTGTCAGGTCGCGCAGCAGCCAGGCTACGGTTGGTCGTTTGTACTTGTGTAGTAGCGGCGGATTGTCCCGGCACGGGCAAATAAGTGGCGGAGGCAACCAGGCTGGCTGCGGTTTTATAAGGAATAAGGCGCAAATTGCGGGTAGCCTGTTTATTATTCGGACTTTTCCAGGCTTTGGACATCGCGAACCACTCGGAACGCCCGTCGCGGGAGTCTCGTTTTTTGAGCCAGGTTATTTTGAGGTATTGTGAGCGGAAATACTGCGATTCTGAAGCATTATCATTGAGTCGGAGTCGGAATTCCAGGGCACCATTGGTTGGCGCTACCACGACTGCGGGGATTTGTGGCAGATTTTCATGGCGGGCATTCATGACTTCTACCCTGAAAAAGCCACTTTCCAGGTTGCGGTAATAAATTTGTCCACGCAGGCTGGTATCCGCGTCGCAGATAACCACCACACTTTCGATGCCCGGTTGCGGCATTTTTTGGGCCTGTTGTTTGCGAAATTCTTCCCCGGGATACGCTGGCAAACCGGAAGCCCCGCCCGGCATGCTCTGCTTCATCATGTCCATGAATTCCTGGGCGGAGCGGGATTTTTTCTCGAGGCGGGCGTCTTCCAGGCCGGAGAAGTTGCAGGTTCGGGTTTGGGCTGGTAGGATTGCTGTTATGAACAAGCATATTAGCAATACAACTGAGGGAATCCGGGTGTTTTTCATGGCTGTTCGGCTTTGGGTGGGGGTTATTCGATGGTGATTTTGCGGATGGCGTTGTTTTCAGAATCGGCCACTAGTAAGTTGCCATCACCATCAATACAAATACCATATGGAGAATAAAACCTTGATTGAAGCCCTTGTCCATCAATAAAACCTGGCAGTACACTACTATTTCCACCGGCAACTAATGAAACCTTCTGGGCATTCAAATCGAGCCTTCTTATACTATGTAACACTCTGTCGGCAACATAAACTGTTCCATTTCCTGCATATACAATACCTGTTGGCCATCCAAATGTAGCAGTAGAAAAGTTGCCATCAGTACCATTGGCATTGTTAGGATTTCCAGTTAAAATACCGACCAAATCATTGTATACTATTCGAATACATCTAGCTCCTCCACTCGTAAAAATAATGGTATCCCCGATCAGATCAAGATAGTCGCATTCTCCTTTAGCAGGAATAGGTCCATTAATAAATGTACTTCGATCGCTAATGAATATTTTTTCATATGTAAAAAACGGAGAATATATTCCTTCTCCAAACTGATATCCAATTCCAACCATCGTATCTTTCCTAAATTTAATATCATTTGAACCACCTAATGTAAAGCTTTGGCCTATACCAACAGGTGGTGTGCTTTGTTGGAATTTGATAATGTTTCCAAGTTCATCGATACAGATGTAGTTGCCATTCTTATCAATTCCGCCGCCATTTGTTTTAATAGAGTTATATACCCCTGTATTGAACCCATTAGATACCGTTATTGAGTACTGAGGCTGTGGGTCCCAATCGTAAGAAGCAATGTAGTAAGTAAAATTTGAAAAATCAATATCAACTGGTCGAAGTAGATTGTTAAAAATAGTGCTTACTGTATATTTAAATTGGTATTCAAAGTTATCAAGTGAGTATGCCGTGACAGCACCTCTAGAGACAGAAACTTTTCCTACACCTGTTTTCGAAGGCACTTTAATTTTTATTTCTTGATTGGTAATACTTACAATTTCAGATGATACCCCATTCACTTTTACTTTCAATAAATTCGCATTTGTGCCAAACCCAGTACCTTGAATAGTTAACAAATCATCTTTTTTTCCGATTTTTGGCGTAAAGTCAGCAATCGCTAGACTAGGTTCATAAGTAAAAAGGGAAGGCAGGGATTGTAAGTCATATTCTGAATTCCCCACATTGTATTTTGTAAAGACTATCACTTGAACTGGCCCCTGTACAACTCCAGAATTAGGAATTTGTACAGTGAGCTGCCCTGCACTTTGGTTTAACAACGTTGCCTCTGTAGTTTTAAATAACACTTTTTTTATATTTTCAAAATTATTACCAGTAATGGTTGCGATTTCACCCATGATGCCTGAATTCGGATTGATAGACAATATTACTGGTTTCAGCGGCGCATATGTAAACGCCACCGCTTCCGAATTCAACACGGCTGTACCACCACTGGGTGCCTGAAAATTGCGCACCACAATCACATCCACGGCACCGGTTTTGTTCAGGTCAGGGGCAATCACTTTTATGGCTGTTGCCGTTGCCCCATCTAAAATCTCGGCTTCTTCAGTGCCGAACTGGACCCGCTGTAGTCCGCCAAAGTTTTTTCCGGTGATCGTGATGGTATCTCCAGGGGAGCCGAAATTGGGGGTGAGTGTGGTGATGGATGGGCAGTCGGGGCAATTGGCGGGTGGATTTTCTTCTTTTTTGCAGTAAAAAAGCAAAAGAACGCCCAATGCAGGAATTAAAAGTGTCCTTTTCATAATAAAGTGTTCAAAGTGTTAGTCAATTGTGATTTTGCGGATTTTTTTATTTTTCGAATCAGCAACTAGGAGGTTGCCATCCGAATCCAGGCAAATCCCAACTGGCTGGAAAAAACGAGCTGAGGATCCGATACCATCTACGTCCCCAGATGATTGAGTATTAGAACCCGCAATGGTTGTTACTTGTCCATTAATCAAGTCAATCAACCTAACACTATTATTCTTAGAATCCGTGACATAAGCTTTTCCCTCAGACGCAATAACAATTCCTTCCATTCCATTAAATCTGGCTTGACTTAATATTCCATCTGCAAATCCGGGTGAACTATGTTGCCCTGTTATGCGGACTATCTGATTGCCGGAAATCTTGTGTATCGAATTCTCATCTACAAAATATAGTTCGCCACTATAGTAAGCCAAGCCTCTTGCTATATGGCAACCGGGAATTGGGCCGTCAGCTCCAGCAGGTGTTACACAATTGAAACCATTCAGATAAATGGTTCCAGAACCTATTCCAACACCCGGAGTAAAATCTGATAACCCAAAAGCAAAAGTGAAGAATGCCACTTTCAAATCTGAATTAGATGTCCACAATAAATCCGTGCATAGAATCTGGCCAGCTCCAGTTATTTTTCCGACCGAATTACTATTTGGAAGAATAATGCCCATATATCCTTCACCACTACTACTGGCACCACCACCGAAATAGTAAGTTCCGTCTGGTCTAAATCCCCCACCCCTGGTAAAAAGCGTACCATAAGTGGAAGCAGGAGTACTAAATTGTGTGAACGCACCAGTTTCTGAAACAGAAAATATGGATTCAACATATATTGAATATTGATTATCATAATTAATTGAGGCAGTTGTTATCGTACGGCCATTGAAGTGGTCTATTCCTATTGGGTAATTTGGAAGTGTCGCTAACGTAGAGACCGTATAGGTGAATTGAAAGATGAAATCATTTATAGTGCTAGCCGATGCAATACCTTTAACAACAGTAATCTTTCCCGTTCCAGCCTTTGCTGGTACGACAACACTGATTTCTGCATCATTCACCGATTGGATTGTTGCAGATATACCATTAAAACTAACCGAAATACCTGAGGTGGAATTTCCAAAACCGGAACCTGAAATGGTTACTACGTCTCCCTTTTTCCCTGTTTGGGGTGAAAAGGAGGTGATGTTCATCGGACCTTGATATACGAAATTAAAGGTATTGGAAGGGTTTTCCTGAAGCCCGGAACCACCAATAGCATATTCAGTAACGACGACTACTGGCACTTGTCCACTAACATTCAAATTGGGCACTGTTACAGTAAGAGCGGTGGCATTTTTGTTTTGTACGGTTGCATTAACCCCTGCAAAACGGACGGCTTTCAGGTTTTCAAATCTGCTACCTGTGATGCTTACTACGGTGCCAGATGTACCGGAAGTAGGACTCAATCCAGAAATTAAAGGTGCTAAAGGCGCATATGTAAATCCAAGCTCTTCTGATTTCAACACAACTGTAGGACTACTGGGTGGCTGAAAATTGCGCACTACAATCACATCCACGGCTCCGGTTTTGTTCAGGTCAGGGGCAATCACTTTTATGGTTGTTGCCGTTGCACCCACCAAGACCTCGGCTTCTTCAGTGCCGAACTGGACCCGTTGCAGCCCGGCAAAGTTTTTTCCGGTGATGGTGATGGTATCTCCGGGGGAGCCGAAGTTGGGGGTGAGTGTGGTGATGGATGGGCAATCGGGGCAGCTGGCGGGCGGGTTGTCTTCTTTTTTGCAAGTGGAAAAAAAGAAGACAGCGGCTGCGCTTGCGCAAAAAGCAATGAAAAAAAGCCGCATTTTCAAGTTTATCATAAGTTTTTGATTGAAATGATTTAAAAATGGAGGGATTTTGATTTTTACTCAAGTGTTGCTTTATACAAGCAGGGTTCTTCCGACGTGTCAAACTTTCGTATATACAGATTCCCACTTGCATCTGCTCCCATATAAAAAGCAAACACATTAGATAACTCTGGAATAAGGGTACTGGATCCATCTACAGTAAATGGGCCTCCATTTTTAACCCTGATCGTATTTGAAGTGCCGAAGTATAAACGGTCAACTGCGGGTGAATAAGCCCAAGAATGTATAGAATACAAAGGCAAATCATACAGCGTATTTACAGTATTATCAGACAATCTAAACCGTTTAAATCCATTATCCGTAAATAGGAATTCATTGCCGATTGTCAAGACTTTATTGGTGTATACCGGCGTGTTGGATAATGTGATTAAATTGCTGCCTGTGTATTGATAAATTCCCCCTCCAACACCACCTCTGAACAAATAAACTTCACCACTTGCATCTAATGCGGCTTGTTGCAAATTATTGCTACTATAAATACTGGTGTTTTGTGTTGCTGTATATCGAAACAAATGGGTTTCACTGCCGATATTTGTTGTAACATAGATAAGATTATCTGGCGCGACCATTAATTGGGTACAAACGCCTTGTGCAAACTCAATCACACGATTTACAATATGTGGAGGTTCTCGATCTATTTTAAGAACGTCAAAACTATTGGAAGTATATTGATCCACTATATATACATTCCCTACAGCGTCGCCTGCTATTTGGGTTATTTTCACTAATCTGGCCTCCGCTGCGGGGACATCAATTAGAAAGCCAGGTTGACCCAAAGCGCCTAGAAACAAACTGAATGCGAATTTGTAATTATAGGTAAAAGTAGTACTTGATACTGCAGTTGCTCCGGCAGACGTAGTCACTCGTATCAAGCCGCTCCCCGCCTTAGCAGGTAATTTTACTCGAATCAAGGTATCGGTCTTCAATATGAATTCTGAAACCTCCGCATTGGCAAAAAACACCCGAGGATTGGCCCCGAAAAAGCGACCAGTGATTGTAACCTCATCTCCTTTTTTTCCAGAAGTAGGGGCAAAATTGGTAATCGATGGCCCCTGGACATAAGTAAACGTGATATCCTCAATTGATTTCAATGAACTTGAACCACCGCTCCCAGAGGTAAACTGCCGCACAACCTGAATCTTTACCGGCCCGTTTTTACCCAAATCCGGAGCCACAACACTTGTCCGTTGCGAAGTTGTGCTGTCAGGGATTGCATCTATTCGAACGTTGCCATCAAAAATTATAGATTCCAATCCGCTGAAATTTCTGCCGGTTATGGTAATAAGAGTCCCTGGTGCCCCACTCGCCGGAGCAATTTTGGTAATAACCGGGCAATCAGGACATACGGCTATTTCTTCTTTTTTACAGTTGGAAATGACCAAAATGATGCTGCCCCAAAAGGCGATTTGGTAAAGTAGTTGTTTCATTTTTTGGATATTTCAGGTGAATGATCAAATTAACAACGGCTTCAAAAAGTTATGAGCGTTTATTGATGCCCGTAACTGACCGAGAAAAACGGGTAATTATCAATCAGTGGATCATTTGAAAAGAAATAACCTGCACTGATGTAGATTTTGTTGGTGATGTAGAAAAACAGTTCGGCATTGCCAGCAAACAGGGTAGCCTGTGGATAGATCACGCGATTGTTTTCATAAGCGATGAAATACCGCGAATAAGCGTCCGTACGTGCGCCATTGGCGTCGGTTTTAGGGAAAAAACGAATCAAATTAAATTGCAGGCGAAAGGACAGGTTGCCCACCATCTGTTCTTTCAGGTTGACGGGTTTGTTATCTTTGACTTTGGTCTTTTCAACCAGGGGGATCAGGTAGCGCAAATCGGCCGACGCCTGAAAAGCAGGGAAAAATTTAGAATCTACTTCCTCCCTAAGAAAAGGGGTTTCCATTAGTTTGCCCCCTATGCGAATATCCATTTGTGCGCCTTTGATATAGCGGAGATCAGGGTCGTCGCCATAACCAAAATAAGCCACTTTACCCAAGGCCACATTGAACAAACCACCTACCTGTTGCAGTACGTCATTGGCAACGTAGCGCTTTTGGTCGGCTGTATCTGTAATGCCCGGAATTAAGGTCGGAACGGAATTAAACAAATAAAAGTCTAAGTCGGTCTTGCCAATGTAGGCTTTGAAATTGTAGGTTTGCAGGTTGATTTTCGGCGAAGCGCCGTTGTATCCTAGGGTGAATAGGTCCAGGAATTCGGAGGAGGATTTGTTGGTAGAGGCATCTGCTGGTGTAGATGTTTCCTGAGATTGAACTTGACAAGCAAGACAACAATATCCTAGTAGAAGGCAAAAACGAATGGGTGTAAATAAGTTCATTTTTCGTTGAGTTAATGTGGCGGAAAAAGCATGATTGGAGGGTTGTTTTGTAACCCTTGTTAGAACCGTTTTCTGGATGCTTCCTGCATGATATTAATCATGTGAACCCGGTCACCGACCCGATACCCAGGAATATTTGTGCTGGAAATCCTGCGGTTACGGATATCTAGATAATATCCCTGGTCACCGAATAAGACTACTTTAAAACCACGGCGTGGTCGTAATTGGGTAATTTGACCCATAAAATTTCGACGCCCAACCACACCTATTAGAACATTTGTACCTGGGGTGTAGCTGGTAGCGCTGATATCAGCTTCGTACACGATCATTCCGATGAGTCGTGTATTCCTACGTTCACCTTCTTCTTCGGTCGTGAAATTAGAAACGGATGAGATATCACCTGTTTCTATATTTATGACGTAATTCGTATTCAAAGGGCCGATCGCAAATCGATAAACATCTTTTTCGATTCTTTGCTGGATGACTCCAGCTATGTTTATATCATTTGTTCGCGTTTTAACCCTGAAAATCACGCCATCTGGAAACATTATAGGGTCATTAGAGGAGCCGCTAAGGGATTGTGCAAGTAGCCCAATAGCAGCATGAGTGAGACATAGTAGCATGATTATCGGTTTCATAAATTGATTTTTTTTATTGAGGGGGGAGTTATTGCCTTGGGAAAACAGCTGCGTATGCACGAATGCGGCGGTTCGTTGATATGTGAGAAAAAGGAACTTGTAAATTATTGCAGTCGTCATAGAGTGCCCTTACCTGGAAGAAAGGGGTTCCGCCTATGGTAGTGGACCCATAAATGATGAATGTCCTTGTGTTGAGGTGTCGCCCGCGTCCAAACATCCAAATGGGCCCGTATTGTTGGAGCATATCACAAATTTGTGCTTGCGTAAACCCCCCGTTTGCGGGCACAATATTGATCATTCCAAGGCTGTTTAAATATACATCTGTCTGGTCTCTAGGTAATCCCTGGTTTTGGGTGACATATTGTTGCAACTGCTGCGGAAGAAACCCGGCAATATCAGAAATCCGGTAACTGAAGTTTTTGCGCCAGCCTAACATGGTGGCGCCACCGGCCAGCCAATATTCATGTGCAGCGCTAGGGCATGTCCTCGGCAAGATATTTTGTTGGTTGCAACCAACAGGCGTTGAAGCGGGTTGCGCATCTAGTCTATAACTGATAATCAGCAGTAGTGCGGCTAAACAAATGTTATTTTTCATGTTGTTTTAAGGTAGTTCGTCCACAAATAGATCTAGCGTACTGGCCCGCAATACTCCGCTGCTTTGCGTGCGGTTGCCATTGAGTTGCCAAACGATTTCATATTCATATTCAAGGGATGCGGGCAACAAAACATCCATATCTCCAGTGATTTCTTCCCGGGAAAGATTGATGCTCCGCAGGCGTGATGTTCGAACACCGCCAACCGAGTAAAATATTTTAACCGTAACAGCACGTACCTGCCGGCCGCGAAGGGCTTCTCTATCTCCCGACAATCGCACGGTATATTTTTGTACCGGCGGGGTGATGGAAATTGCCTGTTGTGTGGCTGGCGTCCATTCGGAAGCCAGTGTGCCACCGCCAAAAAAACTCCAAGCTACCTGATACTCGTAATTGAGCCAGTTGCGTCGGTCATTTTCACCGGAGCGCCAGCCGTATAGGAGTTTAAAATGATTCCCTTCCCGGCTGAAATTGTTGCGGTCAATTCGAACTTCATCTGTGCTGATCTCACCACCTACGTGTCGTTTGCGCATATTCACCGTGGCATAGTTAATAAAGGAACCAAAATCACGCGCATTGAATCCGTCGATCATAGCGACCAATTCCCGCTGCTTGTACAAAGGGTCGTCGAGGTTAATTTCCTGAAAACAACTGCGAGGAATTCGAGGGAATTGAGTGGTGATGGTTCGGCTGCGCTGTACTGCACGGATTTTGGCCAAATTAACCGACATGTTCAGGGTTTGTCTAATTCGGCTGACCTGGTAACCAGCGTATAAGTTTACTCCAATAGCCATGTTCGAGCCGCCGCCGCGATTGCCTGCAGGCTGGCTATTTCGAGTTGGGTTGTTATTATTACTATTGTTTCCGCTGTTCGTTGTAGGGTTACTGCCGCTCGTTGCTGAAGGGCTAGCCGATTCTGGAGCTGCCTGACTATCAGATGGGGGCATCACTAGGCTTTCATTGTCGTCGGGCTCAGGTGCAGGAGGGACACTGGCATCTGGATCATTAGGTGGCGTTGTGGCAACAGTCGTTGAAGAACCGCTAGTGATTGGGTCAGGCGGAGGAGGTGTGGCAGAGCCGTTGCTGGCAGGTGCCGCCTCTGTACTGCCAGATCCGGGCTGACTTGGTGTGCTGGTTGTGGGGGCATTGCCAGCATTTCTTCGGCGGGGTGGTGGCGGTGAAGCAAACGGATCATCTAATGTAGTAGACGGAGCAGATTGACTCGTCGTTTCTTCAGGCCCTTGATCCAGGTAGTCGTCATTTTCAGATGTGTCATTGTTCTGACGGTTATTGTTTATTTGAGGCCCCCGCAATCCTGCAGCCCGTTCCAAAGGACTTTGCCCACCCCGCAGCGATTGCGACATTTGCATAATATCCTGCATACTTACCGGCTGAAAGAATGCTCGAGCAAATTCCTCAACCACCATTTTTTTGATTTCTTCAAAATCTGCACCGATATCACCCGTTTGTTGGATACTTATGGACCCTTCATTCATCAAATCCTGGGTTAAACTTTCAATTTCGGCCCCCAATACAACATTGGTATTCTCGCCGCTCATACTGGCGTTTATACCAGCAGCCATCCGTTCGTTGTTGTATATTTTTTTGGAATCCATTTTGATAATCACCCCCACCGGCGTATGATAACCCCGTACTTGCATATTGAAATTCATTCCAATATTTGGATTATCCAACCGGAAGGTTTCCCACAATTTTGTGGCGTTTTCGGCATTTAACACAATGTTTACAGCAATTGCATCACCATCCATCAAGGGAGCGCTCCCGATGCCGAGGACTTCCGTTTTTTCTTCGCCCGTTTTTTCTCGTCCAAAAGTGACTAACTCGATGGTTCCGCTTTCATACGCAATGGCACCTACAAGCTTGGCAGGAGCACCTTTTCGTCTACGTAATTCCTGCTCAATTGCCTGGCGCTCTTCGGGCGAATATTCAAATCCTACGGTAAACCACACAACTCCGCCGCCTACACCAGATTCTTTCTCCTTTTCATCAGCGCCAGAACGCACATTTTTTACAAATTTTTGAAAACCAAACATGGGGCGACCCTCAGGGGTGTTCATCAACCGAACCCGATTGGGCAAGGTGTACCAATTGTTAGGGTCATCTTTGGATTGGAAGACCGTGACCGTCCCCAGATTTTCCGATATGTTCAGGAAAACAGGATAATTGACCGCTGCATCATTGTTTGATGTAGTTGGCTGTTGCCCATACAAGGCAAATGAAAACCAACTCCAAATGGCTGTTAGATATACTATTTTTTTCATCATGGTTGGGACATTTACTATTCAAATAACACTTTAAAAGCATCCAAAACAATGTCCACTACCTTGCCTTCTGTACTGCTGGCAGGCGTGAGGACACTGCCCAATTCTTTGGCTTTTTTGAACATTTCAGAGTTCTTGTCTTGATATGCTTCCGGGATGGTGGCATACAAATAGTCCACCGCGCCCAGTTTGGCTTCCCATTCCGTGGCCAGCTTGCCAGCTTCCTTGTGGTCGTAAATGATGCGGTAAGCAAATCCTTTCATGTCTTTATCCATAAAAATGGCTTTTGACGTAATAGGCTGTCCTTTTGCCGGTGAAATAGGGAGGTTGGCCTGGAATTCCTCACCCAAGCGCCGGTAGCGCACTTGCATGGTGGCCCGAGCGATTTTGTACTCTTTCATCTGCTCCAAATCAGATTCAAACTCCACATTGTGCATCTTGATAGGCGGATACAGCGTTACGGCCTCCATAGTACCCCGCTGCCATTGCGGGCTGTTGGGGAATACGTTGCCGCCCCGGAAACTATATTGCACCTGATACTCATACATATCCGGGTTTTTATCGCCGCCCCCAGCATAAGTGACTGCGGCCTGGATGCCGTTTTCCTGCACAAATTTTTTGTCGAGCGTAACACGCGAAGTAAAGTCTGCTCCATCGCCGCGCTTTTTGCGGATGTTGACCGTGGCATAGTTGACTTCTTGCTCGAAGATGTCCACCATATCCTTATCGAGGATGAAGCGGATGTTGAGGCGCTGGAAAAACGGGTCGTTGAGGATGACCCGGCTTACACAGGCGGGATTGTCTTTTACGCCCTGGTACCAATCGAGTATGTTGGCCGTGACCTCCAAGTCGTTGGGGATTTGCATGCCATAATTTAGCTCTAATGATTGCCGACCGCGCTTAGCAGCGAGACTTAATTTTTCATAAAATATAGAATAACCCCGGTCACTTATTCCGGCATTTTTAATATTAGCATCGCCTTCTGTATCTTTCTTGACATCTTCATCTCTTGACCCAGCCTTTGCATCCTGTACTTTACCTTCATTGCTTGATACAGGTGAGTCCCCTGCTAGATCTTCGCCGGATAGTACGCTGGATACAGAATTCGTAAATACATCCAGCATTGCTTTTTTAATCTCCGTAGTGGCTTCAGGAGAATATCCGGCATCATCTAACTCAAGAATAACAACTCCTTTAGATTGCAAATAGTCGAGTGAGAGAGAACTATTGGACTTCTCAAATCGGTTTAATTCTCTTTCAAAAACGCCCCCACCTCGAACAACAATTTTTTGAGCAAACTCCCTGTCGCTCGCATAGGACATGGCAAACTGGTTCCAATCAATAATCAGCCTGCCTTTTAAAGCCGGTATTTTAGTAAAATATTTAAATCGTAACGTAAGTGACAAATCCCCCACGGAGGTTTTCCCTTTTGGTTTGTCCAGCGTGGCACCCATTAATTGTGCACCAAACTTATTCAGATTAGAAGCAACTGCAATTTTCCCACCTTCAATCAAAGGTGCCCGGCCAGAAGATAATACGGTATTAGTAAGTCCTTTATCGGAGGTAATGGCCGAGGTAATCAGAAACGATTCACCTTCTGGCGCAAACATCTTGGCTGGTCCCACGATTTTCGCTTGTGGTTCATTGGGCTTCGCCTTCTGGAGCAATTTTTCACACTCCTGTTTC
>VYMB01000207.1_pt1 | contig 12099 bp, 1 predicted proteins | sample 5115321 | NCBI WGS metagenome assembly VYMB01 (sample SAMN12291794, study PRJNA351875) | freshwater metagenome | isolation source: freshwater lake | place: USA: Michigan, Wintergreen Lake | collected 2011-08-02 | reverse complement strand
TGAAACGATTTTTAACAGCATCATAAGCAAAATTGACGCCGTAAAAAGCAATGATGGGAAGGTTTATTTGCCTCAGTCGAACATCAACACGCTCATTGCGCTCATTCCAGGCCAGGGATACCGCGTGAAGGCCAACGCCGCCACGACCTTGGTGTATCAGGCCAATGTTGCCGCTCCCGATGTCGCACTCAGGCCGGCAATTGTATACAACCTGAAGCATTTTGTGCTGGATAGCAATTTAAACACCGGAAATAATGCAATTCTGGTTTTCCCCGATACCCTTTTGGTTGGATTGTTACACAATGGTGACGAAATTGGTGTTTTTAACCAAAAAGATACATTATGCGGTGCCGCGATTTACAACGGCTCCGGAAGCTTGGCTGTAACAGCCTGGGGCGATGATCCAACCACCAATACCCAAATCGAAGGCATGACTTCGGGAGAATTCTATAAATTGAAAGTATGGAAATCCCTTGAACAAAAAGAATACAATACAACGTATGCTTTTTCCGATTCAAGTACGACCTATCTGCCCGATGCCATCGAATTTGCAACCCAATTGATGCTCAAAGACATCAGTGCCGTACAAATGCTGGGCATCAATCGCGCACAACTTGAAATTTTCCCGAATCCGACTTCTGGTGAAATTAACTTGAAGTTTACAACTGCCCATGCGGCATTTGCAAATATTTCCGTTTTTCGCATGGATGGGGCCCTGGTTTTGAATAAAACCGACTGGGAAATTCCGGCTGGCGAACACCTCCGGAAATTGAACCTGCCGCAAAATCTTCCTTCCGGTACGTATTTGTTAAAAATACAATACGGAGAAGAGACTGTTTTGCGCAAAATTCAATATAGCAATTAAAAGCCTATTAAAAATATAATTTTTTCCGTTTTCGGCACATTTTTAATGAAAAATGTGCCGAAAACAGAAAAAATGTGCTCTAAGATCTTTAAAATGCTTAGTTTTTAATCCATATTTGCATGGTATATTCAACAGGACAATTGATTACCCTGTCAAATGACAAACAAGAATTTAAAAACATGGGTTGAAAGCAAGATGTGTTTTCAATTAGTAGGAGCGCAGTATGTTGTTTTAAGCCCAATGGAAGTTTTAAGCGTAGAGGCCGATGGTCAGGTGTGTTTACTTACCCTGGCAGATGGGAACCGGATTACAGCAGCCCGGCACTTGGGATATTACAAAGCTAGATTGATTCAAAATTTTCAATTTATAGAAGTATCAAAATCTTTATTAATCAATGCGTTGAATATTGTTAAATATTCTTCTCGGGAGCGCACCATCCAACTTTCCTCTGGTCAAGTTGTGTCTGTTTCAAAGTCGAAACAAGAGGTATTAAATAAAATTTTTAAAGACCTTCATAATGCATGGGAAATGAATCGGCTGGAAACTACAGATGCAGATTCGGGAAAATTATAAGTCCAAAGGAACATTGAATAATATCCTAGTTGTGTAAAATTGGTATGTGGTTTGCCAAATAAGGCAGTTGGTTACTTTGATGAATTGATATCCATATATCGATTTTAAATTTGCTATACGCTTCATGATGTTTTTTTTAATACCTAATGAAAAGTTTACTGCTTCCGCTTCTCGAAGCGATGTCTGCCTTTGGGCATCCTGATTTTAGTTGTGCTACTGAGCACGATCTTTCCGTTCGTTCAAATACTTCCAAATCTGCTGTCTTTTTTTCGGTTGCTTACCGGGTGTTTCGATACACCAGGGGTAGGCCTGAATTTTCTATACAAACTTTTTTCTAAAACAATTTTCTAATAATCACGCTTCTATGAAAAGTTGTTACATCAGAATCACGTTCATCTGTTTTAGTTTGCTCCTCCTGGTCGGGCAAGATGTACAGGCGCAAATGTGGTCGAGCGTAGGCATCGCCGATCCCTCCAACGGGATTGTATTTCCTCGTTCCGGCGCATCTCCATTTGTGGTTTATTCCAACGGAGCAGATGCTTCGTTAATGGCCACCATCACGATAACTGATAATTCCGGCGCTCCGAATGACGGAATTGTTTGTACGGGTGGTTCTGCTACCCTAACTGCCAATTTAGGCGATTCTTACGCCTGGAGTACGGGAGTGAATACGCAAGCAATTCCGGTAAGTCCTGCTACGACGACCACTTATACCGTTACGGTAACGATTGGTGGTACGCCAACTACAGCAAGCACGACCATTACGGTTTCAAGTTTGCCAACGGCAGGTATAACCGTGGTTGAGAATTCTGGCACGCCTAACAATGGCACCATTTGTCAAGGATTTACAGCAAGTTTAACAGGAACAGGCGGAACTTCTTATGCGTGGAGTACTGGCGCAAACACTACAAGTATCAATGCAAACACTGCGGGAACTTACACGGTAACCGTGTCTAATGCAGCAGGTTGCACAAGCACCTCAAGCACAACAATCACGGTATTGCCTTTGCCGACACCCGGCATAACGGTTACCGAAACATCTGGTTTAACGGCGAATGATGGAATTCTTTGTACAGGGGACAACGCAACATTGACTGCAACCGGTGGCGGAACTTATGCATGGAGTACAGGCGCAAACACGGCTGGTATTTCGGTGAGTACAAGCGGTACTTACACCGTTACCGTAACAGGTGCAAATGGTTGTAGTGCAACAACATCCAGATCTATTACGGTTAGACCCGTTCCAATTGCGTCTATCGATAGAGTAGTTTGCCGCAATGAACCGCCTATTAACTTAAATGCAAGTTGGGCCATAGAAGGGATCAGTTTCAGTGGACCAGGAGTGATAGGGAATGTATATACCGCATCGTCTGTTCCAAATAATGTAAATGACCTGCTCATTCAGGTGAATTATGAATGTCCTGTTCAAGGCTTGAATACCCTGACCGACAAGTTTAGTGTCAATTTGAAGCCAACTCCAGTGGCTAACTTGAAAGAGACATTAAGTGATTGTCTTGCGCCAGGCCAGTCAATTAATTTGCAGAATATGTTTGATGGTGCCAACTCAACGGATGGCAATTTTACCATTTCGCCTAGTTTAACGATCACCGGCACCAATATTTCAGCACCTGTTAATGGCGGTTGCTACAATGTGACATATACTGCTTCAAATCCAGATGGCTGCTCAGGGGCACCATTTACAGATCAGGATCAGTTATTGATTACCATTCAACCAGAGCCAGCATTTACCATTAGTGGTCCAAACAACTTGACGGTTTGTCAGGCAGGCGGAAATGTGGCAATTACGGTAAATCGTTCCAGCACTGGTGCTAATCCTGTGTTGACCGTAAACGGTAATCCACAACCATTGGGTACGCCGATCAATTTGGCTGCACCTGCAAATGTAGGTTCTGTTACCTATACGATTTGTTTGAAGGAAACCATCAATACACCAGCAGCATGTGGAACAACCCTGCCAGGCGGCGGTTATACCCCTTGTGACGCTAGTGTTTGCAAAACAATCGTAATATACAATGATGGGTTATGTGGTACGAATAACGCACCCTTCCCAAGTGAATGTGATCCTAATCTGGATGATCCAATTTTTGAGGTTTGTCCAGTTGAAACCAGCCCCTATTTCATGGCAGGTTGTGCATTCATTTCTGTGACCATTCCTTACAAAATTGTTGAGGCAAATATTACTGCTGATGAAACAATTTTGTTTTGTTCTGATCCGGAAACAACGGTTGATTTTGATGCCGATAACGTTTTCAGTTCAATTCCTGGTTTTAGCACGCCCTTGAGCGATTTGCCAGGTGTTGGCTTAATTTGTGATGTCCTTAATTTTTGTATTTGCATCGATTTTCTTGATATCGAATGGCGCCCCTTGGGTGCCCTGGGTTCATGGTGCAATCAAACCCTTGCCGATTTTATCAGTGACGCGGTAGTAGCGCTTACCAATTCTGGTGGTTCCGGTGGTTTGATCGTTGCTGATACGGATGGTGATGGCGCATTTGACTATGTTGTTAAAGAATATTACGATCTTCCTGAATCTGGGAACAATCTTACGGTTCCAAATAATATCAGTAAGTCTGGTGGTATTATCACGGTTCGTCACTTGGCGGGTTGGCCTTTCCGTGCTGAAGCAGCCTGCGGAAATGCAACCATCAATACGTTCAATCTCCTGGATGCTGTTGAACCATTCTTGAATTTGATTCCGATTGCGGGCCCAATCATTGTTGGAGTTATTCAAGCAGCAAGCTGCGATATTCCAATTGCTTTCACCGATGCAAATGATGTTCAAATTCCGGTAATCAACGATGTTCCGCCGGTATTTGTGAATTGTCCGCAAAACGGTTATGTGATCAGCGAAGATAATGCATGTGCAACTGCTGCCAATTGGTCGATCCCTGTATCTGAAGATGGTTGTGTAGGAGGAAACTTGGTTTATATTGGCCGTACCACCGGTACAAACGCCTCCTTCTTCAATGGTACTGCACCTGCTACCGTTGCAGTTACGGGCTCTGGTGTTTACCAAACTGCTGGTCCTGTGGTTGGATCTATTTTGCCATTAGGTAGTTATACAGTTACTTACACGGCATTTTCTTGTAAAGGATTCTCTTCAAATTGTACTTTCAGTGTTGAAGTTACCTCGGGAAGCCCAGAACTGGCTTGTCCAAATAACATTACCGTTGATACAGACATTGATCAGTGTAAGGCTGTCGTAACAGGTCTTACACCCGTTTCAGGAATTGGTTGTGCTACTGTAATTAACTACAGTATCGTTTATCCTGTTGGTTCCGGCTTCTCCAATGTTGCTACAAGTACTCCATACAGTGTTGCAAACCAAGGTATACACAACGACGCAAGTGGTTTAAGTTTCCCTAAAGGGGTAACCACAGTTACTTACACCATGTTTGTTGATATCAATGGTGATGGTGATATTAGTGACGCGAATGAAACACAAACTTGCTCATTTACCGTTACAGTGGTGGATAACCAAAAGCCATTGGCAATTTGTGTTGACCAGGAAATAAAACTGGATAACACTGGCAATGGTACTGTGTTTGCAATAAACCCACAAACGGGCGCTCCTTATATTAATGGTGGCAGCTCCGACAATTGTGAAGATCCGCTGACCATTGAAGTTCAAAAAGTAGGTGGAACTTTTGGTCCATCTGTTACTTATAGTTGTGAGGAAGTTGGAAATAATTTTGTAAACCTGAAGGTTACAGATGTATCCGGAAACTTCAGAACTTGTATTGCTCGGGTTAAAGTAATCGACTTCCTGGACGGTATTAATCTTTCATTGGATTTGCCACAATTGTGCCTTGAAGCAAACAACCCTTCCCAGTTTGATTTTTCTAATTATTTGAAAATCACGTTGGCAAATGGTGCCGTTATTACCCACGCACAGGTTCCGACCAATGGTTCTACCAATGGTTCGCAGGGCTTTTTTGCTATAACGGGCTTCCAGCCTTCAGCAGGTTCAACTACAGATCCAGGTACCATTACTTACGATGGTGTTTACACCCCGGGTACAGGTTCTGGTTTTGTAACAATCTCCTATTTGTTGTTGCCTCCTGGTTTTGTGGCACCTCCAAATGGTAGCTTGAATGGCTTGACTGGTTGCTACAAAATTGAACACGCTACCTTCGAGCTCCGTCAGCCCCTCAACATGGGCTCGCCTGAATGTATGTGCTTCGACAACGAAGAACGGATTGTTGACCTCGGTGTAATCACCGGTGGTTTGGAACCATACCGCATTCAATATTCAGGCACGCGTCTGGATGTGGATGGCGACGGTATTGCTGATGATGCCGATGGTTCTTATATCTACAACGCTGCCAATGGCCACAATATCAACGATTTCCAACAGGATCTCGGAGAATTGCGCGTAGTATACACGCAGCCTACCTGGTCTTTCACGATTGTGGACGCCCGCGGTTGCGAACTGTTCCGTTCTGGTTCTTGCGATAACGACGACTTTACAGAAGGTCCACAAATTCTTTGCACAAAACCGCAAGTGAACTTGACGACCGAACAATTCCTCTGCGAAAGCCAATACAGCTGGCAGCATGTATTGCCTACGGATAACTGTGCGGTGGTATTGTACGACTATCGTATTTTCAATCCAGACGGTACCATTGAAGGTCCATTTAACCTGGATGCCTTGTTGAACATTGCACCTGGTGCGCCGATCAATGCCTTGTTTGAAGCAGAATACGAATTCCAATTGGGTACTTCTACGGTTTATTACTACGCAGAAGATGCGCAAGGAAACTTCACAACTTGTACCTTCCTTGTAAATGTAGTGGACAATGATCCACCGTATTTCATCAACTGCCCATATCCTCCGGTTGTTCAGAATGCAGAAGATAACCACTGCGATGCATATGTAGATTTCGCCTTGCCTTTGGCTGCCGATAACTGCGATATGCCGGTGGTTACCCAAATCGACAACACCGGCCTTACAACAGGCGATCGTTTCCCTGTTGGAACGACTGTGATGTACTGGGAAGCGGTGGATCTCTCAGGTAATAAAGATACTTGTCAGGTAAAAGTGATTGTCAACGATTACTGGCAAGTACCCACTTTGACTTGTCCGGCCAACGTAGTTCAGAAAAATGATACCTGGCTTTGTGGTGCAGTGGTGAACAACATTGCTCCTATTTACGACGGACCATGTAGAAATAATTACGGCGTTACCTACACGATATATGGTGATGCTGCTTTAACTCAAGTAAAAGATTGTGGCGTGGCAAATGCCAGCGGTGAATTCTTTGACGTAGGGGATACCTGGGTGAAATACACCGTTCAAAACCAGCCATTGCTGCAAATCACGGAAGTAACACAATCAGGCGCCGTAGACCGGATCGAAATTTCGAACCTTGGACCTGCAGCAATTGATATTACTTGCTTAGAGGTAAAACGGACCTCTGGTACGCCTGCAGCCAATCAGGTAATTGGCCCAATTACACAATTGCCATCTTTGGCGCCTTCTATTTTGCCAGTAGGCGGTACGCGGGTGTTTAGCTTTGCCTTTAATGGTGCGGCTAATTTGCCTGCATGCTATACCATCTCTTACATGGGAACCATTTTCGACGAAGTGGCAACCAATGGATTTGCTGGTTGTAATGGTTTCACCGGTACTTTGGCGGGTGGCGACGTAATTCGCAAATGTGAAGACGACACCAACAAAGCAGCCGATTGGGTATTGGCAGAAAACTGCTACCCACTTACCATCGGTGCCATCAACCCTGATTTGGAAGTAATGCCGAACAATGGCACGCAAACTTCCTTGCAGTCGATCTTGCCGAATGAAATTTCTTGCACCTTTAAAGTAACTATTCAGGATAAAGAAAACCCATTCTGCGGTAAACTCACGACGAATACAACGTACACAGGTCCTGGCATTGCCAATATCAGTGCAGCAACTTGTAACCGTTCTACGATCACTATTCCGCCAAGCAATTGCATCATTGGTGACATCGTGTTCAACCGCACGGGTACTGCTACACCTGCAAATTCAACCATGACGTTGATCAGCCCGAAAGGCATCAAGGTGGTGGTTACTGAGATTCCAGATGACTCATTGCGTACCTTGTTTGCACAAAAAGCAGAAGGTACCTGGACATTGGATATCGTGCCAAAACCTGGTCAGACGCCAACCATCACAGGCTGGTCTTTAACCATCAACTGTATTGCACCATTTGATCTTCCAAACCAGAACCTGCCAAATGCAGTAGGTCAGTGCGGAACAAACTTTACCTGGACACATCCTTATTTTGTTGATAACTGTTTCGAGGGCACCATTTCGGTAGCCTACACTTCAAGTGATGCTGATTGTGTGCCTACAGGCGGAAAATTGCTCGACATTGGCGGCTATTCCGTTACCCAATTCTTCTGTGTAGGTACCACGAAAGTGACCTATACGTTGACAGACGCGGCTGGTAATGTTTCTACTTGTGGCTTCGATGTGAAGGTAAATGATGTTGAAAAGCCAAAAGTGGTTTGTCCGGCTGATATTTTCATCAACCTGAATGGTGGCGAATGCGGTGCTTATGTATCGTATGGTCCATTGAGCGCAACCGACAATTGTGAGGTGAAAGACACCGTGATGACACCACCTTCTGGTTCATGGTTCTCGATTGGTGATAAAACGGTTACCATCGTGATCAGCGATAATGCAGGTAATACGGCCACTTGTAGCTTTGTGGTAAGTGTAATTGAATACGTGCCATCTACAACAGCCTTGATTTGCAATGACTTAACCAATGTTTCCCTAGATGCAACTTGTGTATATGTCGTAAATGCAGATGCTGCCTTAGAAGGCAGTGAATACCACTGCTACGACGATTACATCATCACGATCAAAAATAATGTTGGTCAGCCAGTAGGCAATACATTTACGGCAGCAAACATTGGAATAACGTACACCGTAACGGTGTTGGATCCAGAAACAGGAAATTCCTGCTGGACCAACATGAAGATTGAAGATAAACTGGTGCCTGCGCTAACTTGCCCACCTGCTAAAACAGTGGCTTGTAGCGAATCTACCCAGATTTCAAACACCGGCAATGTGATCATCAAAGATTGCAGCAATACCAATACGGTAATTGATGATGTATTCACCGATTTGGGTGATTGTGGTACCCCACGCGCACAAATTGTCCGCACCTTTATTGTAACGGATGTACGCGGCAACCAATCTACTTGTTCTCAAACAATCACCATCTCCAACTTCAACCTGGCTGATGTGATTTTCCCTGCGGATAAAACGGTTGACTGCGAAACCTTGTACAACAATCCTGCGGGTACTTCTCCTGCACAAACAGGTGCTCCAAGCATCAATGGTGCTTCCATTTTAGGTGCGGTATTGTGTAATGCAAAAGTGAACTACACCGATACTTACTACGATGGTTGCGAAGGCACGTACACGATTTTGCGTCAGTGGAATGTGTTGAGCGATTGCTTACCATTGTCGCCAAACAACCCGGTTGGATTTACCCAGCGTATTAAAGTGGTGGATAACGGCGGTCCAGTCTTTACTTGCCCAGCCAATGTTACGGTTTCTACGGATGTGTTGACTTGCTGCGCTACGGCTGCATTGCCAGACATCATTGTTTCAGAAGGTTGCTCGCATATCCAGAATTTGCAGGCAAAAGTGACCGGCACAAATCCGGCAAATGGCAATATCATCACCTTTACAGTGGGTGGCTACCTTGGTGATTTCCCAGGCAACAACTACTGGAATCCAGATACTTTGGCCATTTTCCCATATACACAGTGCTTGCCACAAGGCATTTATAATGTGCAGTACACGGCTTCTGATGAATGCGCCAATACTTCAAAATGCTCCTTCCAATTGACAATTGCGGATTTGGTTCCACCAATTTCGGCTTGTGATGAATTCACACAGGTTGCATTGGGAATTGATGGTATGGCATTTATCAATGCATCTACCTTTGATGATGGCAGTTACGATAACTGTGCGCCTGTTGAATTTAAAGCGCGTCGTATGAATGCCAACACTTGTCAGGCGGATTCTGTATTCTACGACCAGGTAAAATTCTGCTGCTCGGATATTAATGATACGATCTTAGTCGTATTCCGTACTTATGATGTGGATGTTCCTTCTGGCGAAATCGCAAAAAATGCATACGAAGGCCGCTACAACGATTGTATGGTTCAGGTATTGGTTGAAGATAAAATTAAGCCTTCCTGCTTGCCACCTGCGAACGTAACCGTTACTTGTGAAAACTTTGACCCAAGTTTGTGGGCATACGGTAAAGCAGAGGTAACCGATAATTGCTGCCTGGATGACACCAAGGTGTACCAGGGTCAGGCTGGTTTGACGCACAGTGTGAATTTGAGCCTGTTTGATACTGTTTGTAACAAAGGCACCATTACACGTACTTTCCGTGCGTTCGACTGCGGCGGCAACTCTAGCCAATGCACGCAACGTGTGTTGGTAACCTACGAACAGGATTACTTCGTACGTTTCCCGAACGATGTGATTGTATCTACTTGTGACGGTACGAGTAACTACGGTGCACCAACCTTCTTCGGTGAAGACTGCGAATTGTTGGGTGTATCTTTCGAAGATGAAATCTTCACGGTGGTACCCGATGCTTGCTTCAAAATTGAGCGTACCTGGACGGTCATTAACTGGTGTACCTTCAATCCAAACTTGCCTTGCATTAATGTGCCGAACCCGAACCCGAATGCGACGACCAATAACCCGGCGAACCTGCCAGGCGTAGTGGTTTCACCTTTGGGTACGCCAACACCTTGGAATCCAACGGTGGTGAAAATCAACCCAACGGATCCAACCGCAACCAATTACTCTACTTTCTACGACGCGAACGCCAATTGCTACCGATACAAGCAGATCATCAAAATCATTGATACGCAAGATCCTGTAGCCACTTGCCCGGCATCACCAGTAGAATTCTGCGATTTGACGCCAAACGACCCACAATTGTGGAATCAAATGTATTGGTGGGATAACACCATCTCTTCGCATGACTTGTGCGAAGGTGAAGCAGATTTGACCATCACTGCTACCGATTCTTGCTCTGCCGCGAATGTAAACTTCCGCTACTTGTTGTTCCTCGATTTGGACGGCGATAACGTGATGGAAACCGTGGTGAGCAGCACAAACTTGCCAGGTGTAAACAACGTACAATTCGGCAACGCAGCAAATGCAAATTATGCTGGCGGAACACCGCGTGCATTTGACGGTCGCCCGGTTCCATTGAATCAGCAATATCGCTTCGGCTTGGATTGGACGACCAGCGGTAAAGTTGCTACTGCGAAAGTGCGTTTCGACAACTTGCAGTCGCCCATCGCGCTGCCAGGTACTGGTAACAATGTAATGCAAGGTGTAGTACCACAATTGCCCTACGGCACCCACAAAATCAAGTGGTTCGTAGAAGACGGTTGTGGAAACGAAACCATTTGCGAATACACATTTGTGGTAAAAGATTGCAAAAAACCAACGGTGGTTTGTTTGAATGGCCTGAGCGTAAACATCATGCCAACCCAAATGATCACGTTGTGGGCATCTGACTTCTTGCAATACACAGAGGACAATTGCACACCAGCGAATCAATTGAAAATCGCGATCCGCAAATCAAGTGACGCAACCCCTGGCTTCCCGGTAGATGCACAAGGCAACCCAATCACCAACATAAACTTTACTTGTGATGAGTTGGGTACCCAGTTGGTTAAATTGTGGTCGATTGATAAAGCAGGCAATGCCGACTTCTGCGAAACGTACGTCATCGTACAAGACAACATGGGCAACTGTCCGCCAAGTGCAGATGCTGCGAAAGTGGCCGGTGTATTGGCAACAGAAGCAACCAACGGTGTAGAAGAAGGAAATGTTGAAATTGTTGGTTCTGGAAACGGAATTCCATCGTTCACCTTTACCACCATGACTGGTGCAAACGGTAACTACAACTTCAATGCGATTCCATTATCGTCCAATTCAACGGTGACCCCGACGAAAGACGACAATCCATTGAACGGTGTATCTACCTACGACTTGGTGTTGATCAGCAAACACATCCTGGGTATCGAATCTTTGGGTAGTCCTTACAAAATGATTGCAGCGGATGCGAATAAATCCGGTTCGATCACGACGTTTGACATTGTAGAGATTCGGAAATTGATTTTGGGTATTTATAATGAATTACCGAACAACACCAGCTGGCGTTTTGTAGATAAATCATACAGTTTCCCGAATGCAAACAACCCATTCCAGGCACCGTTTGCAGAAGTAAAATCGATTTCGAACATCCTCAGCAATAAATTCAACGAAGATTTTGTATCGGTGAAAGTGGGTGACGTAAACGGCAATGCAATTGCAAATAGCGCAATGTCTTCCGAAGATCGTTCAGCAGGTACCCTGTTGTTTGATGTGGATGACCGTGCAGTTACCGTAGGGTCGACCTTTACGGTCGACCTAAAAGCAGCAGAAGCAGTGGCTGGTTACCAGTTCACGATGAACTTCGCTGGTTTAGAAGTGGTAGACGTAACACCAGGCGCAAACATGACTGCTGGCAACTTTGGCGTATTCGCTGATGCAATCACTACTTCATTTGACGGTGCAAACCAGGGTGAATTCGCGGTTACTTTCCGAGCGACGAAAAGTG
>VYMB01000205.1_pt1 | contig 12309 bp, 9 predicted proteins | sample 5115321 | NCBI WGS metagenome assembly VYMB01 (sample SAMN12291794, study PRJNA351875) | freshwater metagenome | isolation source: freshwater lake | place: USA: Michigan, Wintergreen Lake | collected 2011-08-02 | reverse complement strand
CAAATGGCAACCCACACCTCCGACAGCGAAGTGGATGCGGATATTTACCACGCATTTACCAAAAAAATTACCGCCGTCGATATTAAAAATGCCCTAACCCGGCGTTTCCGGCCCGAACAAGTAGCGCGCTTTGGCAATATTCACCTGATTTACCCAAGTTTGCGGAAGGTCGATTTTGAAGGATTGATTCAAAAAGAAGTAGGCAAAATACTGGAACGCACCAAAGAAAATTTTGGGGTAGATGTGGAGGTATGCGAGCCCATATACCAGCTCATTTACCGCAACGGCGTATTTCCGGTACAAGGTGTACGTCCAGTATTTAGCAGCGTAACGGATATTTTAGAAACCAACCTCAGCAAGTTTTTATACGAAACCTTGCACCGCGACAAACAGTCCTTTACCATCACCTACAACGCTGAGGCGAAAAAAATACAGGCCGATATTGAAGGCTCCCTGGTGGAAATTCCATTTGTGGGCCGCATCGACAAAATTCGCCAAAGCAATATCAATGATGTGGTGGCCAATGTGAGTGTACACGAAGCCGGACACGCCGTTACCTATGTGGAATTATTCGGATTGTCGCCCCTGCAACTAAAATCGAAAGTAGCCAGCAGTTATGCTTCCGGGTTTACGTTTCCGCACGAGATTTACGAAACCAAGGAAAATATCATTAAAAAGGCAAAAGTCTTTTTGGCGGGCGGTATCGCCGAAGAAATGGTGTTTGGACCCGAAAATGCCACGGTTGGCCGACTTAATGACCGGGAAAACGTGTCGATGTTGGTGATGGATTATATTCGACGTTATGGTTTCGACCCGCGTTATCAGGCGAATTACACCCTGGAATACGGCTTTGCTATGGATAAATTCGAAACCGATCAAGCCGTAGAACAAATGGTAGCAGCCCTGGTACTCGAAACCCGGCAACTCCTGGAATCGAACAAACCACTGCTCCTGGCCATTGCACATTTGTTGTACGATAAAGGCAGTTTGGATGCGAAGCAAGTATCTGAATTGGCCGCAACATTTGGCAAAATCGCAGCAATTAAAGAAGAGGGGTATCTGCACTTGCCAGGATATGAGGACACCTTACAGTCTTCCTAACACGTATTTTGCACCTTAAAAAAATACCATTTCACATGAAAAAAATGATCCTGACAGGCATGGCGCTCCTTCTGAGCGTGGCACTTGCCTGGTCGCAAACCGATGACGCTGCCATTGAAGCCCAAATGAAACACCTGATCGATAGCATCAGTGCTTCCTATCAATATCAAACCGGACAAATTACCCTGGGAGATGGTATGGCGACCATACAGGTTCCAACGGGCTTCCGCTACCTGAATGCCGTACAAAGCAAGCAGATTCTGGAAGACATTTGGGGGAACCCGCCCGGACAAGCGACCCTCGGTATGTTGTTTCCCGAAAAAATGGGCCCTTTGGATTCTGCCAGTTTTGCCTTTAACATCAGTTTTGAAGATATGGGATTTGTGAAAGACGATGATGCAGATAAAATCAACTACACGGAGTTGATGACCCAATTGCAAAAAGATTCGGAAGAGGAAAACAAAAAACGCGTCAAAGAAGGCTTCGAACCCATTGTCTTCGTCGGATGGGCCTCTGACCCGTTTTATGACAAGGAGAAAAAGATATTACATTGGGCGAAAGAACTTAAAGTGGGCGAATTTCCCGACAATACCCTTAATTACGATGTGCGTATTTTGGGAAGAAAAGGTGTCCTTTCCTTGAATGCCATCGGTATGATGGGGCAATTGGAGCCGATTAAAGGCGCTGTACCTTCGATTGCAAATGCTGTAGCCTTCACCGAGGGCAACCGATATAGCGATTTTAGCAAGTCTTCGGGCGATAAAATTGCGGCCTGGACGATTGGCGGCCTGGTGGCAGGTAAAATTTTGGCAAAAGCGGGTTTGTTTGCCATCCTGCTCAAATTTGGCAAACTGATTATTCTAGCAATTTTAGGGGGCGGCGCAGCCATTTGGCGCTTTATTTCGGGCCGTAAAAAACAGGAGGAAGAAGCCACTGCTTTTGAATCAATTGGCACCCCTAATTCCACGCCAACCAACAATACCCCCGACCACAACGATACCCCTGCCTAGTTTTAAATATTAAAAAAAACGGGTTTGTTCCAGTCATTCGGAACAAACCCGTTTTTTTTAGGCCCGGTAACGCCGTTATCTTACTTTTTAACCATGCCTTTCAGCACCGACTCTTCTACTTTTACCGGATAGCTTTTTACCAGTTCTTCTACCCATTTCTTCTCCAGGTAGTCCTGGTAATCGGCAACTGCATAACCGCGTGCTTCTGCGAGGGTTTTGGCAGTGGGTGGTAAGATACTTTCCACCTTGCTAAACGAAGCCGTTTTGGTACCTGCATCTACTTTTGGTTCTGTCATGCTGCCTGCCGACCACAAGTTGGCCAGGTCTTTATTCTTTCCTTTCTCATAGGTTTTTTCCAACACCGTCAAAACCTCTGCTTTTTTATTGATTTTTTTCAATACCGCAGCCGATGGTTTTTTGGCCGCCAACTCGCGTACTTTCTTAAGTACCGCAGGATCGTCGGTTTTAAGCGTATAAATGCTTACTTGAGCACGTTCGTCCCATTTATACTTTTGGCTCAAATTGGCTTTGAAAAACTGCTCCAACCCAACAGAATCCGTGTTTGCTTTGTCCCAAACATTAATTTTCAAGGCTTCAAACAACAAAATACCATCTTCATACTCGCGCATCAGGGAGCGGAATTCCGGGTATTTTTTATCCAATTGGCTTTCTTCAAAAGACAGGCTAATCTCGTCAGACCAGTTTTTGTACAATTTTTGAATGGTTTCGGCCAAGGGCAAACCTGCGCCCCGCATCCGGTCGCGGCCAGAACGGGCGCAATATTCTTCAAAATCGGTTACCGTGTACGTTTTAGATGGACCAAAGCGCAACAAAGCATCTTGTGGTTTGGCCGGATCAGGTTTCCACTTAAACGTGTGGAAAATGGTGTCTACTTGTTTGGCAGACCAGCTGGCAAGTGCATCCGAGTATTCCTGGAAGCCTGCATCTTTTTTAATCCGGTTGATCATGCTTTGCTTGGCCACTTCGCTGCGGCTGTCGCGTTTTACACGGTCGGTCAAGGCGCGTTTGATGGCATCGAAAGCGCCAATTGGGCGACGGCTCACGCGTTTGATAATGTGCCAGCCGAGGGTTGTTTCGACGCGCGCCGAAAAATCACCGTCTTTTTCGAGTGCAAATGCGGCATCTTCAAAATTGCGCTGGTAGCGGTTGATTCCGAAAAACCCGATGTACCCACCTTTACCTGCGTTGGTTTTATCTTCCGAATACTTTGCGCACAATTCGTCCCATTTTGCACCAGCGCGCAAGGCCGTGTACACACTGTCGATGCGTTGTTTTTGTGCTGCATTTTTACCAGCGCCTTCCAATTTGCGCACCAATATTTGGGCTACTTCCATTTCGCCCCGGGCCGGACGGAACCCATTCACCCGCACCAGGTGGTAACCAGCACCCGAACGCACAGGACCAACCAAGCCACCTGGTTTGACGGAATAAATGGCTTTTTCAAGTGCATAGTACCCATCTGGTAACATCGCCGTGATATATCCGAGGTTCCCCTTGTTTTCTTTCGCTGTTTTATCGTCTGAACTGTCGGCGGCAACCTGTTCGAGGCTGGTGCCTTTTTGCAGCAACTTCAGGGCATTTTGTGCGCGGTTGTAGGCACGCAAGGTATCCGCAGGCTTTGCATTGCGGTCGGCAGCGATGAATACATGACTAATATCGACATCCTGCTGCATCCGATCGAAGGTTTCGCGTACCAATTTGTCAGTCACTTCTTTGTCCTCCAGGTATGATTTGGCGAGTTGCCGACGATAACCTTCCAGTTCACTGCGCAAAGCACTCAGGGTGTCCAAGCGCATATCGCGTGCTTTTTGCACCTTCAATTTGAACTTTACATACAAATCCAGGTAATCCCGGAGCGATTGCTCAGAATAATCGGCTTTATCCTGGTTGTTTTTGTTGTAAATGTAGTTGAACTCAGAAACGGGAACAGGAACATTTTGAACGGTGAAAAGTGTCGGATCGCTGCCTTGCCCGGAAGATGCGGTTGCCAAAATCGCAAGAAAGAAGGCTGTAGCAAATAATTGTTTGATCATTACCATGTTATTTTTTAAAAAATACGCTGTATTTTGAATGGAAAAGCGTGCAAAATTAGAAAATCAACGTTAAAACGCCGGAAGTAATCGTGAATTTTGTTATTGTTAACAGGAATACGCTATATTAGGCAAAATTGAGCACGCTTTCCCCTCAAACAACATTTATTTTGCACACAATCCTTTAAACTTTATACCGCCTGGGTTGTCTGTATGAATGCCCTAACCCTGCATTGTACCTCTTTCTTTCATTTTTCTTTTTAAACCAACCGTAACATGCGATTTTACCTACTTCTCGTTTTAGCACTTTTTGTAACGGGTGCCGCCCATGCACAAAGTTTTTATACGGGTACCATTCAAAGCGGTAGCTTAACCCGCGAATACCGCGTGTATATTCCTGCCGCCTACAATGCCAACAAAGCCGTTCCACTCCTGTTCAACCTGCACGGATACGGCTCCAACAACCTGGAACAAGATTTTTACGGCAATTTTAAACCTATTGCCGACACGGCAAACTTCCTGATCGTGATGCCCAACGGCACCTATGACCAGCAAAACAAACGTTACTGGAATAATTTCCTGGTATCTTCTTCGGTGGATGATGTTGCCTTTATCTCGAATTTGCTCGATACGATGATGACCAAATACAGCATCGACACCAACCGGGTGTACAGCACCGGCATGAGCAACGGCGGATTTATGAGTTACGCACTCGCATGCGGATTGAGCAATCGAATTGCGGCCATCGCTTCGGTAACAGGAACCATGGTTACACCCAATTTGAACAATTGCACACCCGGCCGTGCAGTACCGGTTATGCAAATTCATGGTACTGCCGACAATACTGTTCCTTACAACGGATTGGCCGTGAGTGCATTTGTACCTATTGAAACGCTTGTAGAAACGTGGGTAAATAAAAACGGTTGTAACCCTACTCCCATCCTTACTGCGGTACCCAACAACTCGACTACCGATGGCTGTACCGCCGAGCGCTTTTTATACGAAAATGGGATCGAAGGCAGTACGGTGGAATTTTATAAAATTACGGGTGGCGGACATACCTGGCCGGGCGCAGCGATCAATGTGGGCGTTACCAACCAGGATTTCAGTGCCAGTTTTGTGATCTGGCGCTTTTTGAATAAATACAAACTGAATCAATTTACCACGGCCGCCGGGGAGCCTGCACAGAAAGCGGCAATTTGGAATGTATTTCCCAATCCCGCTTTTGATCAAATTACCTTGACCTCGCCCGATGCTGCGGCGTCGCTTCGTCAAGTACAGGTGTACAGTGCACTGGGGGTTTTACAATATCAATGGGTGGGCATGAACGATCAAATTCTGCCGATCGATGTGCAGACTTGGCCAGCAGGTGTGTACCGTTTGCAACTGGTGCAAAGCAACGGTGCGCGCCAAACCAGTACGTTTGTTTGCGTTCGTTAGGCATCTTTATATACGTTCCGAAGGCGCGCCATTATTAAAATTAGGTGTCAAAAGCATTTCTGCCAATAACCTGGACATAGCGCAAAGCTGATAGAAGTATCAAGGATGACACTTCTATCAGCTATTTTACAAAGACATGGTGAACGCTGTATTATCCCAATGAATGGAATCCTACCTTGTTACCTTCAGTGTCGATAAAAAGAGCAATAAAGCCCCTGTTTTCACCAATAGCAGTTTTCGGCAGAATAACTGTTCCACCGGCACTTTCTACTCTGCCCAATGGAACTGAAAGGTCATTTCCGCCATCTAAGTAAACAGTTGTGCCGGTCATTGAAGGAACAAAGTTTTCACCGCTAGCAATTGCTCCGCCAAACCCGCCTTTTTGTGGATCAGACGGTAAATATGCATATTGCATATTAGGATTAGGGTCGGCATGAATTTGAGCATCTAATACTGTAGCATAAAATGCTTTTGCTCTAGCGAAATCTGTTGCCGGGATTTCAAACCAATTTAGAGAATTTACCATGTTTATTAATGTTTAATTGTTGTTAGTTGTTAAGGAATTAGCACAATTTTACCTGTTGTCTTCCTGTTTTCCATTTGGCTGTGTGCTTCAGCAGCGTCTTTTAAAGAGAAGGTTTGTCCGATGTGAACTTTTAGTTTCCCCGTTGCGGCTTGCGAAAACAAATATTGATAAGCTTCCTGCATTAAATCAGGTTTTTCGAAATAACTTGCTAATCCGAAACCCTGTAAAATAAGGTTGTCATTTACAAGTATAAAGGCTTCAATTGATGTAGATCCACCCGTTGGATTTCCAAAGTTTATCAGCCTACCAAAGGGCGCAAGGCAACTAAAGCTATTGCGCAAAATTTCGCCTCCTGCACCATCTAAAATTAAACCAACACCTTTTCCTCCTGTAGCGTCCTTCACTTTTTGAGCCCAGTCAGATTCTGTGTAGTTTATTAATTCATCTGCACCCAATGATTTGGCAACCGCAAGTTTTTCAGTAGTACTTGCGGTTGCAATTATTTTACCTGCGCCCATTTGCTTTGCAATTTGAACGAGTAATGTACCCACACCACCAGCTGCTGCATGTATCAGCACAGTTTGTCCAGCTTGTAATTTCGCTCCGTCTTTCAACATCAGGTATGCGGTAAGGCCTTGAACTTGCAATGCCAAAGATTCCTGGGCAGAGATCGTAGGCGGAATAACTGCTGCCAAATAAGAGGGTGTAACAGCATATTGAGCATACCCTCCGCCATTAGGAAGCATCGCAACTACACGATCTCCTACGGATATATTTTCGACACCTTTCCCTAGCTCGGTAACTATTCCTGCCACTTCAAAACCGGGTAAATAAGGTAAAGAGACGGGGAATACATATTTATTTCGTCTTTGCATGCTGTCAGAAAAATTCACCCCTGAAGCTTCTACTTTAATTACAATTTGCCCGTCGCCAGCGGAAGGCATCGCTACATCGTGTAAGATCAATTTTTCAGGACCTCCAAATTCATTTACGATTATCTGTTTCATTTTTTTATCGTTTTTTAATTAATTTGGTACAACTTCATAAATGGCGTCAATATTTCCCTTTGTTGCTTTTGAATACGAACAAATCGATTTTGTGGCTTCTACCAGTTTTTTCGCAGTATCGTAGTCTACATCATCTATTTTAATTAGAAGATGGGCTCCAAGATCATAATTACCGTTTGAGTGCAACACACCAATTTTAGCGGTTACGGATACTTCTCCAATTTTAACTTTTTCAATTCCGGCAGCTATGGCTAAACTTGTACCAAAACAAGCTGACCAAGCCGCTGCGAAAAGTTGTTCGGGATTGGTTCCGTCACCAGCACCGCCCATTTCTTTGGGAAATCTTACATCTAGATCTAATAATCCATCAGATGATTTTGCGTGACCGTTGCGACCTGCTAATGTGGTTACTTCGGCTTCATACAATTTTTCCATTTTGATTTTATTTTAATTGTTTTTGTTTTTACTATCCACTTCCCGCATGGTTGCGAAAACGGTGTGGCCGTTTTTAGCCAGTGATATTGCAGTTATAAAACCGAAACCAGTGCTTGCTCCAGTGATTAAAATTTTCTGTTTTTTCATTGCTTCTATTTGTTGTGTGCTGCAAATGTCAATGGTAAGGCTTGTTTTTACAAGTAGTTAGAATAAAAATACGTAGTACTAAAAATGATACTAATGTTGATAATCAATAACTTAAAACAGAAAAAAGTTTTGTTTTTAATGAAAATAATTGCCCCGTAATGGCAACAATGCGTGTAGCTGGCGGCAAATGGAAGGTAATTTTGATGCGCTCTTTTTATTTCGGGAGTACGAGCACTATAAATTAATTGATGTCCTTTTTTTGTAAATGCTTTATCTAAATCTGTGGCCCAGTTACCGGTCCCGAGTATTGTGATATTCATGTTTTTTTTGCCAAATTCTTTAAGATTGGCTAAAAAAGAGAACCACCAAAGATTTTAGCAAAATCTTGGTGGTTCTTGATTCGTTATGCATTATTGAAAGCAAATGCAAATTCCTTTGCAAAATCTTCTAATTTAACTTTATACAGTTTTGGTTTTACAGCCAATGAATTGTAATGTTCATTTAAGTATCCTTTGGCAAAAAACTGACCTATTTCCACGTAGATTTCTGTTAACTCATCCGAAAATCCGGCTTGCTTTAGCCCATATCTAGTGTCGTCATCACTAAAAGGAGTCCATTTTAATGCATCATTGCCAATGGCTTTGCCTATTTGGTGCCCCACTTCTGCGCAACTCCTGATATCGCTCACTACGTAGTAAGGCTCGCCATTATTAAAATTAGTTGTCAAAAGCGCTTCTGCCGCCGCATCGGCGATGTCGCTTGTATGTGATAACAAAAGCTGATTATTTGCGTCGCCATAATTACCACCAATTATACCATTTTTTACATTGGCTATTTGGTTAAATAAGTTGCTATAAAAGTACCCCGGACGAAGAAATACATGTTCGGTATTACTTAAATTTTCTAAAGCTTTTTCCACGCGTGCTAATGCTGCAGTGGGACCTTTGCCATCGGTGCGGTGACCTCCATAAGTACCCAAATTGACCACTTTTTTTACACCATTTTGCTCAATTGCTTTTGCGAAGATGTTGCCCACTTTTTCGTGATAAGCCACCCAATCTTTTTCGTGCCAAGGAACTGGAACCATGGTATAAACCGCATCAGCGCCTTGAAATGCTTTTGTAATAAAATCTGCATCCTCCATGCTGCCAATTGCTGCGATGGCCCCTTTGGCGATTAATGGTTTCAGATTTTCTTCATTTCTGCCAATAACCGTTACTGCATGGCCTTGGCTTAGTAATTTTTCTGCAAGTGGTTTCGTGATATTACCAGCTGCACCTGTGAGTGTGATTTTCATTTTTTTAATTGCTTCTATTTGTTGTGTGTTGCAAATGTCAATGGTAAGGCTTATTTTTGCAAGTAGTTAAAACAAAAATACGTAGTATGAAAAACGATACTAATGTTGATAATCAAGAACTTAAAACAGAAAAAAGTTTTGTTTTTGATGAAAACAATTGCCCTGTAATGGCAACAATGAATGTGGTTGGCGGCAAATGGAAGGTAATTTTGATTAACAGGATTTATTTAGATTCGCCTGCAAGGTTTGGAGCATTGAAACGATGTTTAAAAGGGATTTCCCAAACAATGCTTACGAGCCAACTAAGGGAGCTAGAGGAGGCTGGAATTATTAGTAGAAAGATTTATGCGGAAATACCTCCGAGAGTGGAGTATACACTTACAGAATTTGGGCTAACACTTGGTCCTATTATTAAATCAATGGCTGATTGGGGCATTACACACAAACTAAACAAAGAAACCCTGGATAAAGGGAAGAAAAAACATACCCAGATTTAAATGGCTTTGAAAGATGGATGGATAAAAAGATTGATTTTCAATGAATTAGAAGCCTGCTATTGTCATAACGACTTTGCATCGAATATGATATATTGAGCATTTTTAAAAGTCTTTAAATTTTTCAACCCCAAAGATGCCCGCTCTTTGAGGTTGATATTCGATGTACGGCCTTAACCAATACCTTCTATAGGCGCGCCTTTCTCCAATTCCTCAACCCGCACCTTATATATATACTGCGGTGTTTTGGCATGCAGACTTCTATAAAGCGTCAATGCCCGCATGTGGTTGGGGGTAGGATTTTCGGCGATGCGTCGCAATTCAAAATGCACGGCCGCTTCCTCACGTTCGGTACGGGCCATAAGCAAAATTTGTTGCAATTGGCGCAGCGCTTCGTGTTTATTGCCTTCGTAAATTAAAACCTGTGCGCGCAAAATATTGGCACCAAAGGTCAAGTCTGCATTGCCCAGGGCAAGTGCAATATCGCGCCCTTCTTCCAATAGTTGGCGGGCCGTTGACACCTCGCCCATATTCATGTGCACAATCCCTTTTTCCACCAAAGAATATCCCAATACCAAGCGATTGCCCATCTCGCGGGCATATTCGATGGCTTCATTGTAATACTTGATGGATTTTTGACTATTTCCTTTATAAAACCAGGTATCGCCCAAGGTATTGAGCGCTTTGGCAATGCCTTTTTTATAGTTCAACTCGCGGGAAAGCGCTAGTGCTTGTTGTAAGTAGTCAATGGCACTGTCAAAGGTGCCGATCACAGACAATAAGTCGCCGATCAAACCACACGCAATGGCCGTTCCTTGTTTATCGCCTAACTCCTTGCACAACACGAGGTCGCGCTCAAAATTTTGCATCGCCTTGGTGTAATCGCCTTTCTTTTCCCAAACCGAGCCAATACTGCCAATGCAAATAGTCATAAACAGCTTATTGCCCAGTTCTTCTGAAAGCGTAAGCCCTTTTTCGAGGCAAAGCAAGGCACTGTCGAGCGCACCTTTCTCCAGGTAAATGATCCCGAGGTTGGTATACAGGGTATTCAGGCCTTGTTTGTCGTTGGCCCGTTCGGATATATCCAATTGTTCTTCCAGCCAGCGTACCCCTTCATCGTAGTGGCCCTGATTCATGTAAATCAGACCCAAATTGGCGACAATCGCGGCATTTTCGGCATCACGATGCACACTGCGGTTGATTTCAATGGCTTTTGCAAACCAGCTTTTGGCGGCATCATAGCTGCCCTGCCGGAAAAAGAAATTGCCCAGGTTGCCATACGTTTTGGCAATACCCACCTGGTCGCTCGCGAGTTCGAAGGCGGTACCTGCCACATCGAGGTGTTTTTTGGCCTCGTTGTAATTGCCTTGCAGCATCAACAATTGGCCCAGGCGGCGGTTACTGCGCCCAATAAGGTACCAGTCGTTGAGTGTTTTGGCCATATCCAGGGCATCGCGGTAGTCCTTTTCGCACTCTTCCCAATTGCCCACCAATTCATGCACAGCGCCTTTGCGCAGCAGCAATTTGGTGAGTTTCTTGTTTTTCTTGTCCCCTTCCCGCAAATTGACAATCAATTTGCCATAAAACTTGATGGCTTGCCGGTTCAGGAAGTTGCGTTGCGAATAACGCGCCGCTTTCTCCAGGTATTTATTTGTCTTTTTATCTACCTCCGCCTGTTCGTAATGGAAGGCAAGGTCGACAAAACGTTCTTCTGAATTTGGGTAAAGGTGCTCAATGGCTTCCGCAATCAATTGGTGCAACTCCCGCAGGCGGGTGCGCAGCTGCATGTCATACGCGGCCTCGCGCAGGAGCGAGTGGCGGAAAATATAGCGCAACTCGTTCATGGCATGCCAAATCTGCCATTTTTCGGCCGTTTGAATCTGCTCGCGCAAGACCATATCGAGGTCGCCATTTTTACTAATAAACTCCTCCTGGCGCGCCATGACTGCCGAAAGTACGGGCAGTTCAAATTCACGGCCAATTACGGCAGCCGCTTTTACGGTTTCTTTCACCAGGCCGCTCAATCGGTCGATGCGCGCCATCATGATTTCTTTCACCGAATCAGAAATTTGAATATCCTGATTTTTGAGTTGCAGCACACCGTCGGTGGTTTTGAGCAAATTGGCCTCTTTGAAATAGTCGGCCATTTGTTCTACATAAAACGGGTTGCCTTGGGTCATCCGTTGCAACAAATCAAACAAATCGGTATGTAAGCGTCCGCCCAAACGGGTTTCGGCAAATGCACGCATATCTTCCGGGGTCAAAAAATTCAAATCCACCTCACAGAAAGGGATTTCCATCTCTTCCAGTACATTGGCTTTGAAGATAAAGGCCCGGCTACCATCGTCTTCGTACCGGCTGGTGGCCAAAAAGAGCAACGGATAGCCTTTTGCACGCCGAATAAACTGCGCCAAAAACTCTTTCGACATATCGTCGTACCAGTGCGTATCCTCCAGTTCGATCACCGCGGGCTGGAACAAGGATTCGGCCACAAATAAATTCGCCATCGCGGCAAGGCCATTTTGGTAGCGACCGCGCGCATCCAGTTGCTCCCATAAAGAACCCGGGTAATGAATGCCAATCATGGCTGCCAATACACTTTGGGTACGCGATATTTCCCTGCGCACCGCATCGGCTTCGCGGTGGCGGCTTTCGGTCAGGTCGTAAATGAGCTCTAAAAAATTACTTTCAAACAATTCCCGGTTCCTTTCGGCGGTATTCTCCGGACTTTGATCAAAGTAGTTTTTCAGAAAATAAATAAACGGATTGAAGGGTTTGCGTAAAATTTGGTCGCTTTGGCA
>VYMB01000203.1_pt1 | contig 12402 bp, 9 predicted proteins | sample 5115321 | NCBI WGS metagenome assembly VYMB01 (sample SAMN12291794, study PRJNA351875) | freshwater metagenome | isolation source: freshwater lake | place: USA: Michigan, Wintergreen Lake | collected 2011-08-02 | reverse complement strand
TGGGGGTAAATTGTGCCAATTGTGCAAGTGAAATTTTTTGCCCAGTACGGCTAGTCACGAAGATATTTTGCAAATGTCCGACACTGTTTCGATCTTCTTTTTGCAGGCGCATGACTATTTTTCGAGGTGTATTATCCTCCCAAACCGTTGATATCGGTAATCCATTTAAACTGGCACCGAGCGTTTGTGACAATGTATTCTGATCAATGCCCAATTGCGCGCTGTAGTCTTCGTTGATGTCAAGCGTAGCTGCCACATAATCGTCGCCATAATCATTGCGGATGAAGTTAGTTCCTTTAGCCTTTTCCAAAATGCGGGTTACGTCCGCCGCAGTTTGTCGTAAATCCTGAATACGGTCACCTGTTATCCGTATTTCTACAGGGGCCAATGCTTCCTGAAAACTCAATTGCCTCACGCGTACCTTACCATTTGGCACAAAAGCATCCAGTCGTTCTAAATAAGCTTCGACCATCTCTTCGGTTGCGTGGGAACTGGTCGTATTGATGAAAATTTGAGCATAATTGGTACGTGGAACTTCCGGGGCATAAGTGGCATAAAAACGAGGGGAGCTGGTGCCTACAAAACTAATGACATCACGGGTTCGGGAATCTTTTTCCAATAAAGCTACGATTTGGTCTACGGCGCGTTCGGTTTCCTGAACCGCCGATCCTTCTCGCAAGTATAGTTCGATGTTGAATTGATCACGTTCTGCAATGGGTAAAAATTCTGGTGGAATTTTAGAGCCCAGCCAGCCTGCGATGCCAATTGACGCAAAGGCCAATGTTAGGGTTACTGGCCAAAATCGAAATGATAAAATGACGAATTGATCAAACTTTTGCTGGATTAGATCTAAAGCTGAAATAGTTTTTCGCTTGTTATGCACTGTGCTATCTTTTTTCAACCCTTTATGGATAAATAGATAGCATAAATAGGGCGTTAAAAATAGAGCGACCAAAAGTGAACACCCCAATGCAATGGCAATGGTAGGAGGCAAATGGGATACAAACTCATTGGGAAGCCCATTTAACGTAAACATAAGGGGTAAAAAAGAAAAAATAATGGTCGCTGTAGCGCTTAGGATAGGAATAAAAAGCTCAGAAGCACTTTTCCAGGCGGCCTCCCAACGATCCATATTGTGATCTAGTTTTTCGATGTAATTGTCTACGACCACAATAGCATCATCCACTACCATGCCTAAGCAAATGATGAGAGCGGCCAGCGTTACTTGGTGAATTTCATATCCCAACAAGTTAAGTATGGCAAAAGTAATGATCACCGAAATCGGGCTGGCTATAGATGAAATAGCTGCCATGCGAAAGGGCAATAAAAGAATCACTACAAAAATTACGGAAAGAAGGGCAATAATGAACTCTTTGCCAAATTCCGTCATTTTATCTTCTACAACCTTAGGCTGACTACTTACTACATGGACCTCAACATTGTCAGGAAGTTCGGTGCGCGCTTCTTCAATTTTGGCATCCAGTTCTTTACCGAAGGCTACAATGTTGTTACCGGGTTGCATTTCAACCGATAGCATCATCGCTCGTTCTCCTTTGACCTTGATAAAGGATTTTTCATCCTCAAAACCTCGTCTAACTTGTGCCACATCTCGAAGTCGAACCACCTTGCTACTAGGATCAGTGTAAACAATCTGATTGAGCAATTCGCTTGTATCACGATAATGACTATTCGAAAAAATTGGGGTATTAAATACGGGCGATTTTAATTCTCCACTGAAGTTGACCTTATTTTCGGCTTGAACAATACGGGCGATTTGTAAGGCATCAATTCCATATTGCCCTAGTTTCAGGTTGTCGACAATGATTTCATAATTAGCCTCTTGCCCCCCGTAACGTCGGATGCGCGAGGTTTTGGGTAAAACCTTGATGTGGTCTTCCAGTACATCTAGGTAATCATCGAGTTGAACGTAATTGCTGCCTTTTGCCGAAATCGTTAACATCAGTGCCACAGTTTCTCCAAACTCGCTATTGACCATTGGCCCGATCACTCCAACGGGTAGGTTTTGACGCCCAAACGAATTGAGACCATGCTGTAAGGTTGCCCAAAAACGGTCTTTATCCTTGACCCAGTCTTGCAGTTGAACGTTGATGATTACTTGGCCCATTTGAGCGGTGGAAAAAGTTTTTTCCTTCCTAACCTCTTTGAATCCAAAAAGGTATTCTTCCAAGGGTTTAGCAATTTCACGTTCTACTTCAAGTTCGGTCGCCCCGGGATAAATAGCCACCACGATTCCTTGTCTAATAATGATATTGGGGTCTTCCATCCGGGGCATTGTGACAATTGCCCAAATTCCGGCTAAAAGCAGCATTGCGGTAATGCTAAGGGTGATTTGACGGTATTGCAATGCCGCAGCAATAAGGTTAAATCGTCCGCTGGTTGATATTTTATTTTGTTCCATTCTTGGTTGGTTGAACTAAATTAAAATAGAATTGATTGGCCGTCTTTCACCTTTTGGTTTCCGGCAGTGATGATCCATTCGCCAGCCTGTAATCCCTCAATTACTTCAATTCGGTCTTGGATAAATCCCCCTGTTTTGACACTGCGTTTGTTGGCAACTTTCCGTAGTTTATCGACCACCAAAACATATGGATCGCCATTGCTGTCGTGCAATATTGCCTGCGGTTGGATCAGCAAAATTTGCCTCCCCGCGGTATTGCTGGTCAATGTGGTGGTAGCACTCATCCCTGGGAGTAATTTTCCGCTGCGATTGGCCAGCTCAATTTTTGTTGCATATGTTTTGGTAAGCGGATCAGCTAAAGGGTTTATCAATACAACTTGACCACGTTCCTGTTCTTCCAATGCTGGAATCTTAATATCCATTGATTTTTTGAGTGGTACATCTTTGAGATGAAACTCTGGTACTGCAATTTTTGCATGAATAGGTTGTGTGGCTACAATCGTGTATGCTGGAATTCCGGCATTTACGATTGCCCCAGGCTCGATGTTTTTTGCGGCAACAATGCCTGCAACACTTGCATATAGATAGGTGTCACGAACCTTTTTTTCGGCTTGTTGCAATTGAATATTGGCCATGTTTAGGCGCGTCTCAATATCCACAAAATCCTTTTCAGCAATATGTTGCGTCTTGCGCATTTCTTGCATACGGTTGTATAAATCCTGCGTTTGGGACAAACTCGCCTTGCTTAAGTCCAGCTGGTACTGTAGGTCTTGAGGATCAAGACTGGCCAACAATTGACCTTTGCTTACTTTTTGGCCCTCTTTTGCAAAAACGGACCGTACTTTTCCGGGAATTAAAAAACCGATATACAAGGTTTGTGACGCTTCCAGATTACCATTAAAGGTCAAGCCTGATGCCTGGTTATGGTAGCGCAGCGAATCAATGGATACACGGATGGGTTCCTCCTGCTGATTTGTTGAAGCGATAGGTTCTTGTTTGTCCCGAGGTTGACAACTGGCGCATAACAAGGCTGCAAAAACGATGGTATTTATAGAAGTCTGTTTCATGATTGAAGATTATTGAGCGATCAAATTGGATAAAAGCATTCCACTGGCTTTTTGATATTCAACCAGTCCGGTGAAGTAGGTATTGAGTGCTTGGAAATACTCGGATTCTTGCGCTCTTAGTTCAGTATCGGCCTGTATTACCTCCCGAATTGGACTCAAACCATTTTGAAGGGATTCTATTTGTGCGGTTAGAATGTTCTGAGCCAGCATGAGATTTGAGCGCTGCAATTGCAGCAATCTATCCGCAAGACGCAGTTTTTCGAGTGCAATTTGTCGTTGAACTTGCGTATTATTCTGGATAATTTCGGCGTCTTTGCGCTTCATTTCCTGTTCAATTAAATTTTGCTCTTTTTGCAAATGCCGCGCATTCCCATCATAAATAGGCAATAATAAGCGCAATCCAACTTGTTGAAAGCGGTAGGAGTATTTTCCATTGAAGGTCTGTCCGAGATAGCGTCCATAATTGAGATTGCCTACTTGAGCAGTAGCCATTAGCACCGGTAAAGCGCCCGCCTTGATTCTTTCCCGTTCAGCAAATAGAATTTTTGTCTCCTGTTGATTAATCAATATATCGATAGTTGTTTGGGATTGGTTCAGCACCTCATTCAAAATGGTATCAGTTGGCCAGTCAGTTGGAATCATGATCGCCATACTATCAGGTAATTGTGCAAATTGTCGAAGTACGAGCATTTGTTGACTAAACCCAGATGCCAGGTTTTCGCGCGTTGCCTGAAGTTTGTGGCGATTGAGCATCAATTGGTCATATTCGGTTTTACTACTCAGTCCTGTACGGACTGCTTGGCTTGAAAAAGACACCAGGCGGTCTGTATTTTGTTCATTCTGTTCCAACAGCGTTATTTGCTTTTTAAGAACGAATAAACCATAATACAGCCCGGTTATTTGGGCCGCAATCTCATCCTGGAGTTTGCGGGTAGCCAACTGCGTAAGATTTTTTTGCTCAGTTGCTACTTTCAAGCTATTTCGCAATTCCTTATTGACTACTTGTTGATTCAGTTCAACATTCGCGCTTAGTTGAAATGGAGTATTGAGCGCTGTCGCCACATATTCAGTATTGGGTATACCCAAACTGCTGGCTGGCAACAATGAAACTGGGAGGTTTGGGTAATAATTAAACTGTAAAGCACCATTTATTTGTGGCCTTAACTTTGTTTTTAATTGTGCAATTCCCATTTCTGCCAATTGCTGTTGGCGGATACTTTGATCTACATTAAGGTTGTGCTGTATGCCATAGGACAACAAGCTCGGTAAATCAAGCAGATTTTTTTCACGGTTTTGGGCATGAACAACAATAAGTTGCAAGACCAAAAGCAGTGCACTTACAGTAGCTTTTAGCATAATGATTGGATAACAATGGTGAAAAAACAAACTTTCGACTAATTTGGTCTTTTGGTCGAAAATTGGGCAAAAAAAATCAAACCTGTATACCCTCCATCAAAAAATCGATCATGCTGTGAATCAGTCCTTCAAAATCTTCGAAGTCCTCGCCTGCGAAAATAGGGAATTTGGTCCACCACAACATGGCGATAAACATTTTGGCGAAAGTATTGATTTGATGTTCCGTAATTGATTTTAACTCTTTCGTGGCAACCCCTTGATGAAGGATATCTTTAATTTGAGAAAGCCCCACCAATTCGAATGCACTTTTTAGCTTGTTGAGCGTTTCCATGTTTTCAAAAATCTCTTCCCTCATAATGGCGTAAATTTCGGCTTTTTCACGGATGGTGACGAACCATGCATCAGAAAAGGCTTTTAATTTCAGTCTAACTGACTGGTATTCAACAGATTTGTTACTGGTAGATCGCAAGAATTCATTCATTTCGCGACGTACGATCTCTTCAAAAATATCCAGTTTTTTTTCAAAGTAATAATACAAGGAACTCTTGCTCTTGCCTAATGACCGGGCGATGTCATCCATAGAAGTCTTCTTCAGTCCATAGCGCTTGAACAATTCGAGTGCTTTGACCAGGATTTCTTCTACTTGCGTTTCATCGTGCTTCATACTATTCGTATTTTCGACCATTTTGGTTTAATGGTCCAAAGGTAGTGTACTTTCGGATAACAGGCAAGTGCATGCTCATTTTTTTTGTAAAATTTCCCAATGCGGGTAGCCTATACTTTCGCAACGGCATTGGTCTCAAGGCGCTAAAGCGTGGCGGAAAGTACTTTTTTGCCATAAATGGGAAGCTGTTTATTAAAGTTTGCCAACTTGAAATTACATTTACCTGCTTTTTTCAAAAACTGTTTATTGGTGAAGGGGTTCAATGCTACATAGCCGTGAAAAGATATAAAAATGACCAATTTTTTAAAGGAAAAAATATCAGCCGTCCTTGAAATACCCGTAAAACGTGCTGAAGAATTTTTGAGCATTTGTTTCGTTCTCACACATAAAAAAAATGAACTTATCGAAGCAAGAAATGGCGTATTTGACAGATTGGGCTACATCCTAAACGGAGCAGCAAGGGTTTATTATGTAAATGACAAAGGAGACGAAATAAGTTATTTATTACAAGTAAATGGCGATGTAATTGGAGATTATGCAAGCTATATCACCGGTAATCAATCACAAACAAAAATTGAAATACTTTTAGAAACCGAAGTACTTTACTTTGAGAAAAAAAGTATGGAAGCCCTCATACAGCAAGATGTTTTTTGGGTAGGTCTCGCAAAGCACATATCAGACCTGGCTTTTCTTTCCGCAAAACAAAGACTCGACGAATTGTTTTTTTATACCCCTGAACAGCGCTACCTAAACCTTTTGAAAAAGTCCCCTGAAATCATTCAGAAAATTCCACAAAAGTATATTTCAACGTATTTGGGTATTACACCACAATCATTAAGCAGAATTAGAAAACGCATTAATTAACTTAAGTGAACGTCCTTTGATTCTATGCGCAATAATTTTGCAGGAAAATTAAAAGGATAAAACATGAAAATAGCAATCGTAGGGGGTGGAATTGGCGGTTTGACAACAGCCTTAGCCTTAAAAGAAAGTGGCCATCAAGTAATAATTTACGAAAGTGCGCCCGAAATTAAGCCGGTTGGCGCGGGAATTATAATGGCCAATAACGCGATGCAGGTTTTTGACAAACTGGGGATTCGCCAAAAAATTGAAAACGCAGGTCATAAAATTTCAAACGTCAAAATTACCGATGCACAGCTAAACACCATTTCAGCAACGGACCTTTCTAAGTTCGAGCAAAAATATGGGGTGCACAATGTTGCAATTCATCGAGCCGACTTACAGCATATTTTAGCAGATGAAATTGGTTTTCAAAACATTCAGTTATCAAAACGGCTGTTTAAAATTGAAAAGGAACACGGTTTTAAATTAACTTTTGATGACGATTCAACCGTTTCTTGTGATGTTTTAATTGGTGCAGACGGAATAAAATCCATTGTAAGAAACAGTCTGTTTGGAGCCGGAACACTCCGAGACACCAAACAACGGTGCTGGCGCGGCGTATGCGAATTTGATGGGGCATCTGAATACGATCATCAAGCCATTGAAACTTGGGGAAAAGGTAAGCGTTTCGGGTTTGTAAAAATCAGTGCCCATAAAATTTATTGGTTTGCCGTAATCAAAGATAAACAGATGAACGACCATCCAAACCTGGCAGAACTGTTCAAGGACTTTCATCCAGAAATCATAAAAATCATCGCTAAAACGCCAAAAGACAACATCATTTTCAGTGATCTTATTGATTTACAGCCCATAACAAAATGGCAGGATGGAAAAGTTTGTTTAATCGGTGATGCCGCGCACGCTACAACCCCCAACATGGGGCAAGGTGCTTGTCAGGCAGTAGAAGACGCTTATGTCCTTGGAAAATTATTGAACGAAGGTAAAAGTGTGGAGGACGTATTTGCTCAATATGAAAAAATGCGCATGGAAAAAGCCCATTTTATTGTCAATACCAGTTGGAAAATAGGGGAGCTTGCACATTTTGAAAACAGTATTGCTGTCTGGTTTAGAAATACGCTAATAAAGGCAATCCCTAAATCTGTGAACGAAAAACAATTAGATAAGGTTTTTAGCATTGAGTACGAGGGTATAAACGGTTAAAATGTCATTATTCTTTATGTGTTCTAGGCGTTATAACGGTGCACATGGCTCCATATTAAGAATGAAAACGCTACCACATATTTCCGGTGCGCGTGGTCTTCACTTCTGCAACGAATATTTTATCTCAAGGCACCGTTGCTTTTATACAACTTTAGCCGCCCCAAAAGTTTCCCTTTTGAGGCGGCCTTATACGTTTATTGAGGATGCAATTAGTAAGGTCAACGCAAAGTGGTTATGAAAACAGATGGCTTATAATCCATCCATCCTTCAAATCCATTTAAATCTGGGTATATTAACGCGCAATTACAATTTTTTGGTTGTAGCTTGTTTTATCGGTTTTGACATTTATGAAATAAGCCCCCGCAGACAAATCAGTTAGATCCAGTTGGAAAACGTTGTCTGTCAAGTTGATTTCATTTGTTTGTTTTACCAGTACGCCGGCAACATTATGAATCGCCACAGAGACCTTGTTGCTCAGCTGTTTTGACGGAAATTTAATATTTAATAAACCCGTTGTTGGGTTTGGGGAAACAGACACTTCCTCACGAATATCCGTCTCGACCGTTGACGTTATTGGGTTTACAATTAGATTTTGATTTACAGGAATAGCAGATGCGTAAACAAGATTGCCTGCCTGTGTGGCAGTAATGACAACTGAACCTGTACCAAGAACGGTGATGACGTTTCCACTAATGGACACCACAGATGGGTCGGATGAGGTAAAAACAATCGGATTGCCCGAGCCACCACCTGTTACTCCTGTAATGGTATAAGTCCCACCTACTGTCAGGTTAGGAATGGAATTAAAACCTATGATGATTTGTGGCAACAATTGGGTGCTGTATTCATATAAACCTCCATCTACGCCCAAAAATCCTTTTTCTTCTGATACAAAATAGGTTGAATAAACATACCTTGGTTTAGGGAATTCAAAATTAAAACACTCTTTTGTCCAATTTACGCCATTGTCAGATTTTACAAGAATGGTGTTACAGGTCGTACTGCTGGTAGAATAACCACCGACAACGATAACGTTGTTTATAACAGATATTGAGGTTAAGCGTGCGTTCATCTCACTATACAGGAGGTTCCAATTGGCACCACCATCCGTTGTTCCATAAATTCTACCGTTCGTTTCGGTAGTAAAAAAGCCCGTAGTATTTGAAATAAACCGCATTGAACTAGGGCTGACGCCACCAGGGAGATCTATTTTTTCCCAATTTAAACCAGCATCGGTTGTTTTGAATATCTTGTTCGGTGCGCAGGCAAATCCTGTTGTTTCGTTGAGAAAATAGATCGTTTGAATAAGACTACCTCCAGGGGTCAAAACTTTGCTCCAAGTTGCGCCACTATTGGTCGTTTTATAAACATCTTCAGTTGCAACATAGCCAGTTGTCTCGTTTGTAAAATATATACATTTTATAGGCAAATCGGTTTTGGGTATTGGTGTGCCTGTCCAAGATGTACCACCATTGTTGGTTTTTAGTACCATACCTTGAGAGCCAAGAAGTGTATTTATCTCCCCGGCGCAATAGCCTACATTTTCATTAAACATTTGAAGGCTATTTCTAACTACAATGGTATTGACATCCGGGTAGTCAGGAAGTGTTGGACTAAAAGTAATTGGAAATGTTTTCCAATTGGCTCCACCGTCAATCGTTTTGCGCAAAACACCTTGAGGTAACGCGCCCAATGTATCTGCGTAAGCAAGTGCGAAACCTTTCTGTGGACTCGTAAACTGAACCGCTTGGTGGGTGGCACCAAAAAAATTTCGTAACGTCAATGATTGTGCCTGCACGAAAGTGCCAAGGAAAAGAAAAGCCAAAAGTGATCTGAATTTCATAGCGTTGAAATGAATGGTTGATTTGAAAAAATGATCTCAGCGGATACAAAATTAACGGTATGGCTATGGCTGCATTGGCTTTTACGCGCCGAAGGAGTTTAAACTTCCGCTTTTTAAACTCCTTTGCACTCCAACAAACTCCAGTGCGCAAGTGAGTTGCGTCTATATCAAAGACCGCACTTTGCTGGGTGTGCGGCTTACATCCTAAATTGCTAATTGCCGACGAATAATTCTTTCAAAAATTGGATCGTCCATTTGTTTATCTTATCGGTTTGCTTGAATATTGTCTCGAATAGCCCTGCAATGCTTGCCACAGGTCGTACGTTTGAATGTGGGACCCTAGGGCTATGGCGTTATTTCCCCGCTTCGGATGCGGCAAAAAAACTGCACGAATGATGGAATAGCCAACGCTCATTGGTTATGAAAATGGCTGGATTTAAACTTGGTATATGTTGAAGCATATTTTTCAAACACTCTTAGCATTGGCTACGATCCAAGCAATCATTTTTGGATTGGTATTTATATTGAATGGCAAAAAGAATAGATCGCTTGTCATTTTAGGTTTTTTTTTGGTGATCTATGTCAGCACAGGTATCGAATGGTTCTTGAGTCTTAACATTATTGCATTTTTACCACAATTAAAATACCTGCCCATTACATTTGCTTATTGCATTGTTCCGTTATTCTATATTTACGTAAAAAATATTATCAGGGGATGGGATAAAAAGGATTTATATCATCTTATCCCTGCATTATTACATTTTTCTTTAGAATTGTTCTTATTTCTGTTTCCTAGTTTTGGTGATAGATTTTACGCTGAAAGCAATAAAACATTTGTAATAATTTTTATTCTTCTATTGCCCCCCATATACAATATTGGTTATGCGATATTTACAATTCGTTATATTAGAATACAACAGAAATTAATTCCCGATTTTTTTACGGATATAGAAATAAAGCGGGTTAATTGGCTTATTACAACTTGTTTTATTTTTATTTTTGATCACTTATTTGAATTCCTTTTTTCAGTGGTACTACTGAGTACGCATTGGGATTCATATATTTATTTGATGGAAGCCTTATTTATGGGATTTATTGTTTACTGGGTTTCTATTTATGGAATTGCGCAAAAGGTGTTATTCATTGAGGATATCGTAGTGAAGGACAGGTTAGGCCAAGATGATTTGAATGCTGAAAACCGGATGAATGAAAAAGTAAATCTCGGTAATAACGATAAGCCTAACCCCGAAACATCCGAAAATTTTGAAAAAATTATTGCGTTTTTTAAAGATACAAAAATTTATACCAATAAGGAAATTAACCTTTTTATGGTTTCAGATATGTTACAAATCCCGTACAAGGAAGTGTCTCGATTGATTAATACGTATGGCCAAAAGAACTTTAATCAGTTTGTCAATTCATTTCGAATTCAAGAGGCAAAACGCCTGTTGGAGGATGCTGATTTTGAGAAGTACAATTTCTCCGGCATTGCAGATGCGGTTGGGTTCAATAGTCGGTCCTCCTTTTTTACCAATTTCAAACAAATTGAAGGCATAACACCACTGGATTACAAAAGAAGTTTAGAGGGCATGTCCACGATCTCGAAAGCGCAACCCAAAAAGAGTAGAGAATAGAAAATGCTATTATTTCTTACGTGTTCCAGACGTTTTAATATTCGACCTCTAGCGAGGTCGTGCGGGATATTTGCGCGGTTCACGTTGCTACAAATATTTGACCTCTAGCGAGGTCATGGTGTTGCCCTTGGCAGTGGCTGAAATTGAATTGTATTCTTTTTTAATATCATGATTCAAAACACGTATTGTGCATTATAATTCGTAATATAAAATGCAACGCGCTGACCTCGCTAGAGGTCAAATATTTGTAGCAATGCCAAGGGAAAATTACCCCGCACGACCTCGCTAGAGGTCGCATATTTGTATGTTTTACCCGAAAAAAACAGATTCATATTATTCATAATGAAGGAGTTAACACCTTTTTTACCTGATATTGACTTGCAATATTTCAGTTTTATTTGCTAATGTACCATTCAAGAAGATCCAAATTATTCCTGATCCAATTAAATTTAGATTGTTTTAATCTGTTATGAACATTTTTGGTTTCATCTAACAAATCTTGTCCTAATATTTGATGGGGAGATGCAGCTCCACAAATAGATTCTTGATATTGCAGGATAATTACTTCATTTAAAATTGAGTTAGGAAACTTATCCCTAATATCTCGATAGGCATTAAATTCGAAATCTGTCACAACCCGATGTCTATAAAACAATTCAGAGAAAGAAGGGATAGAGTCTTTCATTTGATGAATAAATTCTAAAAGTTCCCGATCGTCAGGCGTCGCTGCTGGTATATTTAAATTTAAAATATGAGAGGATTTTCGAACAAACGCTTCCTTGTCACTCGTTCGTATTGGACATGAATACTTAATTTGTGCTTGCCCTCCGGTTGTTATAAATTGCGATAATTCTGAATAGTTTTTAAAATATATAGTAAACAAGTCAATTAAAATTGGATATTTTAACGACTTGCGCATATTCGAAATCCCATAGGAATCTGCTAAATAAACCCTTAAATACCATTTATCATTTATTTTTATTTCCAACTTTTGATCATCGTATTCAAATTGTGCAATGGATGTGTCGCTTATTCCCTCAAATTGAAAATTTGCATCATCCGATACAAACACCGTATTTATCGTATCTGGAATGGAAAGTAAAATACGAATTGAATCCGCTTGAGCATTTACCTTACTCGGTATAAGTCCAATAACCCACCCGATCGTCAGAAAACGTAATGTTCTTATAAAAGTCATTTTCCCGCCCCCGCGCGTGGGAAAAACAAAGACCATACTCCGTGATAGAGCGCTAGTGAAAACCATACGTTGCAGGAAATATACTATCTTTTTCATTTGGGGAAAATTGGTTTTGGGAAAGATCAAAAATAGAAAAATTTTAAAACTTATTTAGAAT
>VYMB01000220.1_pt1 | contig 12452 bp, 13 predicted proteins | sample 5115321 | NCBI WGS metagenome assembly VYMB01 (sample SAMN12291794, study PRJNA351875) | freshwater metagenome | isolation source: freshwater lake | place: USA: Michigan, Wintergreen Lake | collected 2011-08-02 | reverse complement strand
AAACTTTAAACGCTTCGGGAGAGATTCCCTCTTGGTTGGTTGGAGAAATCCTGCTTGCTAACGGAGACTCAATGAACGAAGAATCCCCGTCTCTTTAGAGCGGGGAGCGTCAAAGGAATTAAGAGCATGAGACAGAAGCTGACGAGTTTTCTAGGATTAATCACCCTGGCATCTGTGCTGACAGGGCAACAAGCGATCGCCTCTACTGTAACTCTAGAAGGAACTAATTGGAAATTGAGCCAGTGGACGGGAACAGAATTAGTAGAAGGTACGGAAATCAGTGCTGCTTTCACCGCAGGTAATTTAGCTGGTTCCTCGGGGTGCAATCGCTATGTCACCCGTTACCAGAAGGAGGAAGATAATATGGCAGTACAGTCGGAAATTGCCTCAACCATGAAAGCTTGTCCGGAAGCTTGGATGAAACAGGAAGCGAGTTTTTTAGCAGCTTTAAAAGGTGTGCAGCAATATGGGATTACTAAAGAGGGAAAATTGCAGTTAGTTTATCGTCTGCCGGAAGGATTTGGTATCCTAACTTTTATGTCTGAAAACCTGAAAAAATAAGAAAGTCAGAAGCCAGAAATTGGGTGGGGAAGAAATTCTGTCTTCTGCCTTCATAGCGGGCAATCTGCCTACTGATGAGATTCTAGCTTCGTGGTTTTGCTATTGTCGCCATCCGAGAATAAATCATCGCTAAATAGATCATCAAGGGGCAGTTCTTCGTCAGAAGGCAGAGATTCTAGATTTCCCATTTCTTGATCATCCCACATACTAAAAAAATCTGGTTCTTCTTGGTTGCTCAGAACAGAAGAACCATTTTTGCCCTTAGCTTCAACTTTAGGGGTTTCTTCAGCAAAAGGATCGAATAATTCGGAGCTATTGCTGTCAGCAACATCGGCAAATAAGTCATCTAGAGAATTTTGGGCATCAGCGAATTTTTCTGCATTACCCGATAATTCTTCTAGACTACTGATCGTTCTAGTTTCTTCCTCTAATTGTAGAGCATTGAGAAATTCCATCTCAGCAGCGGATATCTCCAAGTTAGAGATCGCTTGTTCTTCGATGACGGGAGAATCTTCGACTATGGTCATTTCTGGAGAAACTAGGGTTTCTTCCCTGGCGTTTAAACCGTCAAATGTCTCCATTGCTGGCGCGAATTCTGGTTCTAGTTCCAGATGTCCTTCTAGGGTTTCAAAAGAGTAAATTCTGGCTCTAATACTACGGTTTCTTCAGTGACAAAACCATCGAAATTACTCGTTTCAGGAGCGAATTCTGGTTCAGAAACGGGCGTTTCTACCAGCATCTCAGGAGCAAATTCTGGCTCTAATACTACGGTTTCTTCAGTGACAAAACCATCAAAAGGACTCATTTCACTTTCAGAAACGGGCGTTTCTACCAGCATCTCAGGAGTAAATTCTGGCTCTAATACTACGGTTTCTTCAGTGACAAAACCATCAAAAGGACTCATTTCACTTTCAGAAACGGGCGTTTCTACCATTGTTTCAAAACTGCCGAAAGCTGCTGTTTCAGGGGCAAATTCCGGTTCAGAGATGAAATCCTCAGCAGTTGTGGCGATTTCGGCCCTGGGGTGATCGGGGAAATCATCCCAAGGTTCGACGATTTCAGTGGTTCGATCATCCACTACTGCTTGACGGGCGTTTTCTAGTTCTAACAGTTGGCTTTGATAACCCTGTTCTAGTTGTTGAATTTGCGACTGATAGCCATTTTCTAATTCTAGAATCTGCGCCTGTTGACTTTGATAGCTTTGGCTCAATTCCTCGTATTCCTGTTGAAGTTGCTGAATTTGGGTTTTATAGGCAACTTCCACGGCTTGATCGGGAGTTGCGCTGGCTGCCTCTTGTAAACGCCCTTGGCTATCTTCTAACTCTTTTTGCAATTTAGCCACTTCTTCTCTATAGGTGGCTTCGATATTGCGAATCCGTTCTTCGGAGAGAGCGAGTTGTTTTAACTGTCCTTTGCTGTTTTTTAACTCTGCTTCGGCTTGATCTAAAGCAGCCTGAATTTTCCCATATTTTTCTAGTGCTTCCCTGATTTTTCCCTGTTGGAAGGCATATAAAGCCCCACCCCCGATCGCACCTCCACCGACAAAACCGATTAAAATATCGACGATATTCATTATGGGATTCCTCCAATAAAAAAATTTACTTCTAAGTATGCCAAATTTCACCAGATAATTAACAAGGGGACAAACAAGGTCTGTATTTTCCGCAATCGAGCCTAGCAACTCCTGCTCTCTATTCTGATTGTTTTTGATTGTGGCAGCAATTATCAAAAAAAAAAAAGAAAATATTCAGTTTTTTATCTGGAAATGTTGACCTCGATAGCATTTATCTTAATGGTGAGGTACAAATTCTCTGGTTTTAGAGAACGCCGGAACAGTGAACATTAGCTGGTCGTCCCAAGACTATGGCCAATCCCATTATACCTCATCTTTATGAGAAACGCTGTCAGCGGTGTCGGCAAGACATTTCACTGAAGCTGCATTTCCCGATAAGCTTGATAAACGCCGCGCACGTTGTACCAATTGAGAAAAATGCGGGCAATTTCTAGGGCTAATTGCGGTTTACCTTGATCGATCAACCATTGCAACAGAGGGGAGAGGCTGCGTTCATTCAGGGTTCCTCCCAAGGAAAGTAAACCCCACAACAGTCGATGAATCCAAGTCATTTGAATCATCATCCGCACTTCCCAGCTGGGATGTTTTTGATAAAAAAGCACTCCCATTCGTCCCCGTTGAATTTCCTTATCGATGAGATTGGGAATTTGAGCGAGATTAAAGGGGGGATGCCAATGATAACCGACGGCTTCAGGACATTTAATTAATTTTAGTCCCAATTGCTTCAATCTCACCCCTAATTCCAAGTCTTCCCAACCGTAGAGTTGAAACTGAGTATCAAATAATCCCGCTGCTAATAACCATTTTTTAGCGATCGCGACGTTGCCAGTGGCAAAATAGGCGGCGGAGAAATCGGTGATTTTATAGGGTTCACTGGTGGGATGCTCGAAGTTACAGGTATTAATGACACTGCCGTAGGTAAATAAGCGATCGCTATCGAGACTGGCTGCTCCAGCAGTTAAAGCGTCGGCGTGGGCTTGCAAAAAATTTTCTGTCACTACCAGATCGCTATCGATAAAAATAATTGTATCACCAAGAGCTTTTTCTACCCCCAGATTTCTAGCGATCGCTGGTCCACCGTGATCCTGTTGCCACAGTTGCAGATGGGGTAAATTAGCCTTTTGAGTTTCTAGCCAAGCGATCGTCCCATCGGTAGAGCCATCATCGACAAGGACTATTTCGTAGTTTTCCACCTTATTATCGGTTAAACGCTGATTTTCTAGGGCGAGTAAACATTTTTTTAAAATTGCTTCGCGATTGTAGGTAGGGATGACAACACTGATCAGCACGCGCATTCGGGGGTCAAGATTACCGTTTCAGCTTACCAAATAACCTCGGTTCCTTGCTTAGACCTCCTGCAAAAATCCACAATCTTTAATTCAGGAGTCAGGAGACAGGAGACTCCGAGACAGGAGACAGGATTCAGGAGTCAGGAGTCAGGATTCAGGAGACAGGAGACTCCGAGACAGGAGGCGGCTTTTTTCTCCCCACTTCCCACACCCTACACCCTACACCCCACACCCCACACCCTACACCCTACACCCCACTTCCCCACACCCCACACCCCACTTCCCACACCCCACACCCCACTTCCCACACCCCACACCCCACACTCTATGTAAGGAACCCTGGGAGGAGGATTAGGGTCAACTGGGAACATTGATTTTAAAAAATCGGTGATCATGTTATTCTCTGAATGTGTTGTGTGAGGAAAGGAATCGGCCATGGTAGCTTCTCTGTCGTATCAAAATGGGCAAAAAACTCGATCGCATCCCCTGTTATCCTTAGGGGGTTTGATCGAATTACCGCCATCCCCCCTGTTTGGCACGGACGGAATTCGCGGCCAAGTGGGAGAATTATTAACTGCCCCCCTAGCGCTACAAATCGGATTTTGGGCGGGACAGGTATTAAAAAATCAAGCTGGTGTCAGCAAACCGGTAATTATCGGTCAAGATTCGCGTAATTCCAGTGATATGTTAGCCAATGCTATCACTGCGGGTTTAACTTGGGCGGGAATAGAAGTCTGGCAACTGGGATTATGTCCTACCCCCTGCGTCGCCTATTTAACCAGAGAAAGTGAAGCGATGGGTGGGATCATGATTTCTGCCAGTCATAATCCTCCTGAAGATAACGGCATTAAATTTTTTGACGGCAGCGGTTTAAAATTATCTGGCAGTTTAGCCGGACAGATAGAGGCGGGTTTAAGGGGCAATTTAGAATTAGCGGATAAACCAGTAAATTGGGGAAAAGCGACTTTTTGTCCTGAATTAATCCAAAAATACTATCAAGCTGTGATTAATTCGGTCGGGACGGATATTAACCTATCGGGATTAAAAATAGTTTTGGATCTAGCTTGGGGGGCAGCCGTTAACCTAGCACCTTTAGTATTCCAAACTTTGGGGGCGGAAGTTATCTGCCTACACGAGCGAGCCGATGGCGATCGCATTAACGTTAATTGTGGTTCTACCCATTTAGAAAGCCTACAGGCGGCGGTGATCAATCAGCAAGCGGATTTAGGGTTTGCCTTCGATGGCGATGCCGATCGAGTCCTGGCCGTGGATAGTCAAGGTAGAGTAGTAGATGGCGATTATATCCTCTATTTTTGGGGTCGTTCCCTCTTAGAAGCCGGACAGCTACCCGATGGGTTATTAGTAGCAACGGTGATGGCTAATTTAGGCTTTGAACGCGCTTGGCAAAAACTGGGGGGTCAATTTTTGCGGACTGCCGTGGGCGATCAGCACGTTCAGGCGCAAATGTGGGAAACTGGAGCCATGCTAGGGGGTGAACAATCCGGTCATATTCTCTGCCATCATTACGGGGTTTCTGGGGATGGAATGCAAACCGCCCTACATTTAGCGGTTTTAGTGCAGAAATCGGCGGTTTCCTTGGCTAACTTAGTCGATCATAGCTTTGTCACCTATCCGCAGATTTTACGCAATGTGCGGGTGGAAGATAGAGAAGTGCGACGTAATTGGCAGCAATGTGAACCTTTGCGGCGAGAAATCGGCAAAGCTGAGACAGCCATGGCGGAAAAAGGTAGAATTTTGGTGCGCGCTTCCGGGACCGAACCCTTAATTCGGGTGATGGTGGAAGCAGAAACCCTAGAATTAGCCAATTTTTGGACAGAAAGGCTAGTGGAAGCGGTGCGAAACTATCTCTTGTAGTCGATCGAGGGGGACAGGGATTATAATGCCTTTAGCCTAGCCTAGCAAGGGATAATTATGACCGGACTGAGTATCGATCGCCAGAAAAAAAGGAATAAACAAGGGCAAACAAAAGCTGATAGTCCCCCGCTTAACATCAAAGAGAGACTTGCCCTCAAAAAAGAAGAAAGGCAAAAGAAACAAAAGTTAATGGGGTTGATTGTTTTTACTATTTGTGTAGCAATTTTGCTCGGATTACCCCTCAGCTTATTATTTGATGCCAAGATAGGAGCTGCAGTAAGTTTAGTCTTGATTTTAGTAGTTTTCTCCTTTATCTATCCCCGCACGGCTCTTTGGGCATTTATTATCTATGTCCCCTTCACTGGCACTATTATCTATTCGTTGGGAGGTAATCAAATCCTCCAGCTAAGTAAAGATATCTTTTATCTACCCGCTTTAGTCGGCTTAGTTTTAGAATGTCGAAAAAAGCAATTACCGATTATTGTCCCGAAACAATTAGGTACAACTCTATTATTAATCTTTGTTTTCTGTGTAGTCTGTCTATTAGCGGTCAATTTACAAAGACAATTTTTGCCTACTTGCGATTCCGTGGCCGGGATGGGTATGTTTAGGGATGGCCGTTTGCGCGGAGTTCCCTGTCGGGAAAGTGAGACTTTTCTGCAAGGACTATTAGGATTTAAAGTTTTGCTAGGTTATGTCCCCTTGATCTTCTGCACTTATTACTTAATCAAAGACAAACCCACCCTATTATTTTTTGGTCGTCTTTTAGTGACTTTAGTGATTATTTGTTGTGTCCTAGGACTAATGCAATACTGGATGCTGAAAACCGGTCGTTGTGTAGGAACTAGAGGCTATGTGGCTGATGCACTATTCAAAGCCCACTTAGATGCAAGGTGTTTGATCGGTGGGTCATTAGTATATAGTCCGGAAGTGAATATGATCCGTTTACCCGGTACCTTTGTTTCTCCCTGGCACTGGGCTTGGTTTTTGGTCTCTAGTGCCGTAATTTGTTATGCCAGTGCCTTTAGTGAAACTTCCCAAAAATGGCGACTAGCAGCCCTAATGGGTTTAACCCTAGTTTTTATTAATGCAGTGATCTCTGGGCAAAGATTAGCTTTCTTTGCCGTACCGATAATTATTGGTCTGATCACGATTCTTACGGGACAAATCGCTAACTTAAAACGATTTTTGCCGATCATTTTTGCCGCCACTTTACTTCTAGCTATCGGTTTTTCTTTTCTTAACCCCGATTTTGTCCAACAACGCTACGATAGCGCCATCGCCCGTTGGCAAAACAGTCCCCCCACCGCTTTTATTCAAGAACAGTTGAATTTTGCCATCCGTAATCAGGGCGGTATTTTAGGTCGTGGACTTGGTGTGGCCACATCTTCTGCTAGGTTTTTCGGTGATATTTCCTTTGTGGAAACCTTTCACAGTAAAGTTTTATTCGAGTTGGGATACATTGGTTTTGCCTTGTACATGATATTTATGACCCATCTAGTTTATCTGACCTTCCGCACCTATCGTTCCCTCAAAGATCCGACTCTGCGAGGTTTTGCCGGTAGTTATTGGGTTTTCCTGCTCTTTGTTGCTTATCTTCCCTATTGGTATGCCCTCGATACGGATCCTGTGGGCGTTTATTACTGGATATTTGCGGGCGTAATTTTTAGATTACCCGTGATCGAAAAACAGGAAAAAGAAGCCAAAATTCTGGCGGGAGAAACCGAAACAACATCCTCCAAAAAGGGCTTAAAATTTAAACGCAAAGGTGTTTCTTTAGCTTGAAATATGGGTGTTGGGGATTTCAGTTATCAGTTATCAGTTATCAGTTATCAGTTATCAGTTATCAGTTATCAGTTATCAGTTATCAGATTTTAGTTTTTAAGTGTGCGGTATTAAATAGGTTCTTCGTTACTTGGTATGGTTCGATAGGGGGGCATAAATCGACTAAATCCTTATCTGGCAAGAGATTTAATTGATTAGTTCGCACTAGAGCGAAAACAGTTGACAAAAATCGCAGCAACGCCTGTCTCTATAAGGGTTTCATTCCTTATAACCCCGTCCATTGCATAAGACAAACCGAAGAACCATTAAATAGAAGTTTTCTACTGTCTTTTTACTGTTTACTGTTTACTGATTACTGTTTACTGCTCACTGATTACTGTTTACTGTTTACTGTTTACTGCTATGAATTTTCCCTCGATTTCTGTCATCATACCCACCTATCGACGCGAAGAGCCTCTTAAAGATACCCTCGATGACCTGCTCAAACAAGATTATCCCGATTTTGAGGTGTTAGTTATCGACCAGACCGCTACCCACAGCCACGAAATACAATCCTATCTAGAAAATCTGGCTAATCAGCACAAAATTAGCTGGTATCGGCTGGATTGGGCGAGTTTACCTGGGGCCAGAAATTATGGAGTCCGTCGCGCTCAAGGCGATATCGTTCTTTTTATCGATGATGATGTGCGGCTACCGGATAATTATCTCAAAGCACATGGTGAGAATTTTGTCAAGAACCCTGAGATAGGTGTAGTGGCCGGTCGGGTATTTGATCGCATGAAATTGGGTGACTCCCAAAAAATGGTGACAGATACCAGCAAACCCTACGAAATCGACTTTTTACCCCCCCAAGCCATGGATCCAGGCATTGCTTGGTATTACATCGATCTTGTCCACACCACTAAACCCCAGCAGGTAATCTCGGCCCGGGGCTGTAATATGTCTTTCCGGAAGGATATATTTACGAAATACGGCATTTGGTTCGATGAACGCTTTCGTGGCAGTGCCGTGCGCGAGGAATCGGATTTTTGCTTAAGGTTACGTCAGACTCCCTATCATGTCTGGTACGATCCCACCGCTTATCTGGTTCATTTAGGGGAAGAAACTGGCGGCTGTCATGATATTAGCACTCGTTCTTTGAGTTATCAGACGACTTTTTATCATAATCACTTTTTGATGGCTCTGAAAAATCTCACTCCCGCTCAACAATTGCGACTCTACGCTAAATTATTTGATTGTCACGTTCTTGGCAATCCTCCCTGTAATAAGGGTGGTTCCCCGATTAAAATCCTTTCTAGGGGAATTTTTTATAGTTTAGGTTTTCTCGATGCTCTGAAAACTCAAGTAAAGTCCCTCTGGAATGATGGTCAAATTTATACAAAACTAGATAATCTATGAGAATTTTAGTCGCTAGTCATACCTATATCGTTGATCTCAACTGTGAGAAACTGCGCGCCCTGACAAGATTAAATCCCAATATTGAGGTTACTATTGTTGTTCCCCAACGTTGGCAACCGGGAGGGGTCCAAAATAAAATCATTGAAAGTCAACCGAAAATAGCTGATAATTTCCGAGTCATTCCTATCTCTAATTTTAGCCAGAATAACCAGGCTTTATTAACTTTTGGTGCTAATATAATTCCTTTATTGCAAAAATTTAGACCCGATATTATTCAAGTGGAACAGGGTTCTAAATCTCTCGCTTATGCACAATTTATTACTCTGAATCGTCTCTTAAATCTCCGGGCTAAAAATGTATTTTTTACTTGGTGGAATCTTCCCTATACTCCTAAATTTCCCATCTCTTGGTTAGAAGCTTATAACCTGAAAAATACCGATGGTTTAATCGCTGGTAATCAAGACGGGGTAGATGTTTTAAAAGAAAGGGGTTACGGGGGTAAATACACCGTTTTACCGCAATTAGGAGTGGATGAAGTTCTTTTTTTCCCAGGCAAGCAAACCGATTTAGCCCGATCTTTAGGCATTGAAACTGATGAATTTGTCATTGGTTTTATCGGTCGTTTTGTGGAAGAGAAAGGCATTCTAACGCTGATTAAAGCTGTATCTAAATTAACAGGTAAGTGGAAATTATTACTGTTAGGTCGGGGAATCCTGAAAGATAAAATAGTCAGCGAAGCTACAGCCGCAGCAATAAGCGATCGCTTGATAATAGTGGAAAGTGTTCCCCACGATCAAGTAGTTAATTATATTAACCTGATGAACACTTTAGTTTTACCTTCAGAAACCACCTATCAGGTCAAAACTTTAACGGCCGTCGGTTGGAAAGAACAATTCGGTCATGTCTTAATTGAAGCTATGGCCTGTCAGGTTCCTGTTATTGGTTCTGATTCGGGAGAAATTCCCTTTGTTATTGCTGATACGGGGTTAATTTTTCCCGAAAAAGATGGGGATGCGCTGGCTAAATCTATACAAACTCTCTTAGATAATCCCAGCTTCGCTCTTGAATTAGGCCAGAGGGGTTATCAGAGAGTAATGACCAATTATACTAATAAAGCCCTCGCTCAAAAACAATTGGATTTCTATCAACAATTACTCCCTCGGTGATGGAAGTGGGGTGTGGGGTGTGGGGTGTGGGGTGTGGGGTGTGGGGTGTGGGAAGAATAAATAGAAATAATCTCCTGTCTCGGAGTCTCCTGTCTCCTACTTACTTATGAACCATTCTTGACACCCCCTAGTCTAAAGGGACAAGTAGCTAGGGGTGAGGGGAATGATCGAGGTGATAACCGAGAAGCAAACAAGTGTGAGCGATCGAGAGTTAATCTTAAAATGTCAAAGGGGTGATAGGGGTGCTTTTCGTCACCTTTACCGTCTTTATCAACCAAAAATCCGCTCTACTCTCTATCAACTCTGTGGACAGGAATTCCTAGAGGATTTTGTCCAGGAGGTATTTTTAAGAGTGTGGTGCGGGTTGCCGAAATTGCGTTCACCTGAATACTTTTCCACTTGGGTTTATCGGATCACCTGGAATGTGGCGATCGATGGTCGGCGACAATTAGCCAAAAGACAAATGAGGAGCGCCAAAAGCACTGATGAGGAAAACTCCCTTGATAGCGAATCCCGTCCCCAAGATAGTCCTGATTTGATGCAACTGCATTATCAGGAAGTGGTCCGACAAGGGTTAGAAATTCTCAGTTTAGAACATCGCGCTGTCCTTGTCCTTCACGATCTAGAGGACTTACCCCAAAAGGAAATCGCCCAAATCTTAGAAATTCCCCTCGGTACGGTGAAATCACGTCTTCATTATGCGCGTAAAACCATGGGTCAATTTTTGCAAAAACAAGGAGTTCTCTAATGTCCCTGGAAGATGAGAAAGTAGTTAATTTTCTGCGTCGCTATCGTCCATCGCTGCCACCTCGACCGATAGATGAAGAAGAACAGTTAATGCAAATGATTAGGGGAGAAAGGCCGGTAAATTCCCCAAAATTGCTGCCTTTATTGGGTTTGATAACTGGTATTACTGCCTTATCGGCCCTGATTTTTGCTTCCTCTCGTTGGTCTGATCCTCATCCACAACTGAGCCAAATTTCCGATGAGGAGTTAGAAGCTTTTTTAGTGGAGAGTTGGAACCATAGTATCGCTCCACCGATTGCTGCTCCTAGCGTTTATAGTTCGCCTTGGATGACCTTAAACGAGCCTCAACTCACCTATTCTACCTATAATCCTTAATTTCTTTGTGGAGGTCAATTATGTCCCTTTCTACTCTCTCGATTCTCGGCACGACCATGGCTTTAACTCTGGCCGTTAACCTAGCCCCAACTGCCACTGTGCTATCCTATCCCCAAGATCGTCTATTTATTGCTCAAACTAGCTCTCCCCAGCGTCCTGAGAGTCGTCCCCGTCGGGTGGATAATTCTAGAGAAGGACTAATCGAACAATTGAACCTTACCGATGAGCAAAAGTCAAAAGTTGCCGCTATTCGTCAGAAATATCAGGAAAAAACCAAAAAGTTGCGAGAAACCCTGAGAAGCAACGAACAAGAATTAAATAGTTTATTATCGAATAATGCCTCCGATCGAGAGATCCGTTCTAAACATCAGCAAATCTCTCGCAATCGCCAAGAAATGAGTAACCTGCAATTTGAAAGTTTTTTGGAAATTCGCCAAGTCTTAACTCCCGCTCAAAGAACAGAATTTTCCCAGTTAATGCAGGAACGTTGCCCTAATTTCCCCAATTGCCGGCGACAATAATTCCCATCAGTTCGGATTAAGGGACTCCTGCCTATTTTTTCATTTTCTTGGCCTGATATTGTCGGCGAAAATATTGGAATGTTCTTTGTCCGAACAGTAAAATACTGAAAAATCCTAAGCTGGCGATCGAGTTTGATTCCGATACATTAACCGGCTGCCCGGTATTAAAAGGATCGAACGGAATCGGAGAAGTGGAAATACCCGAATAATCGATGACTCCTGCTGAACCCCAATTACCCCAATTATCGATTGAACCCCAATTACCCGTGATTACTCCTGCTGAACCCCAATTATAGATTGAACCCATTACTCCTGCTGAACCCCAATTAACCGTTACTCCTGCTGAACCCCAATTATCGATTGAACCCCAATTACCCGTCATTGTTTCTACTGAAAGCCAATTTTCGCCCACAGGATTTCTAATTTCTGGGTCGGGATTTGTGGTTGTTTCTCCTGGGGGGTCAAAAGTAAATGAGGGACCTGATTGAAGGTTATTATTAGGGATATTGTCAAGGCCGAATAAATCTCGGTTAACAACAATACTTACCCATTCGCCATTACTCAATTGTAATTGACAGGTAAGGCTTCTGTTGCTGACTAGGGAGCTGCCGATATCTCCGCTCTCGGCCAGACAGTTTTCGTCAATTCCTATGATATCGTCAGAAAAAAGTGAGAGACTATTTAAAATTCCTAAAAGCTGATCAATGGAAATATTTTCTAGGTCTAAATCTGCCAAACTTTCCGATAATATGGATTGCCAATTGATTGGTTCCGTTAAAGAATTTTTGTCTTGATCACAACCCGTAGCAATTAAACCACAAAGTAACAAGGGAGCCAGTTTTTGCCAAGCTAGTTTTCTCATATTTTTTGACAATTTGCGATGGTGATTAGAAAAATGTAAGTTACAAAATAGGCTTTTAGAAGCGATCGATTAGACCTAGACATAATATTATCTTAAGACCGGAAGTTTTTCTAGTCAAGAAACTTACCCAAATAAAAATAATCTTAATTGCCCCATATTTGTTCAGTGAAATTGAATTAGCAACAATCAGAAATGTTGAATCCGTACATAAAACTTTACATACAAGCCGACGAGAACAGGCGTTCGCTTAGAGAGATTAAATTTCCCTCTTGCGATAAAATTAAGTTAACATAGCGCAGT
>VYMB01000199.1_pt1 | contig 12505 bp, 15 predicted proteins | sample 5115321 | NCBI WGS metagenome assembly VYMB01 (sample SAMN12291794, study PRJNA351875) | freshwater metagenome | isolation source: freshwater lake | place: USA: Michigan, Wintergreen Lake | collected 2011-08-02 | reverse complement strand
TAAAAAAAAACACGAACCTCTTCCACCTTACTATTTTTAAAAATAGAATCCACATTTTCTTCAATCGGCCTGATCCGGGAGCCATATCGGTCAATGATATAATTCAAATCAAGTCTATAGCATGCCTTTCGTTCCAAAGTGTCACCAAGAGATGTTTTTCTTAACTCGGGCAATTTCTGATCATCGTAATTGGTCACAAAAAGCACCCCAAAATTAACATAAGTTGCATCTGGGGGCATTATTTTTTCTAACATGGGCATGGACGATAAATAAATTTTCGAGGTATGTGGTGCTAATGTATCAAATTCATTAACACCTATAGCATGCCAACGCATCAATTTTATTGTCTTTCCATACTTATTATAAAGGGTAACCCGATTATCTAAAACTTCTGAGCCACTGTACTTATCGATCATAATATTAATATTGCTTTTATTGTTAATATTAACCTCGGCCGTCCACGGATAAAAAGGGGTGCCACTTGAAAAATGAAACTGACGCATATATTGCTTTACAAGGGTAATCTCAACCGGTTTTTCAGGTTTCGGTGCTAGAGGTGGAGGTGATGGATTAAATTCCGAGCAAGCAAATAAAGATACAATACAACTAAAAAGTAATATTTTACGAAGGTGTTGAAAAATCATGCGTTTGAGTTTTGAAGGTAACGTTAAAAAACGTGATACATATATAAATAAACATCGAACATCGAGTATAGTAGAAATAAAAATCACGCACGGCGCAAATCAATTATTTTTTCACGATTTCATTTAAAGTAAGAAACGGAACTTTATTGACAGGTGTATCCTTAAGTAAAATCGCATCATCCTGTTTCAAATAAGAGACTTTTTGATCTTTTTTATTTAAAATAATCAAAAGATGCCGGTATTGTTCATCAATGCTTCCAAGGGGAATAGATTTGATTTTTGACCCTCTTTTTTGTAATTGATAAATATTTCCCTTTGTGCTAAACATTACCAAATTTCCACCATCTTTCACCAGGATAATTTTAGATTGATCAACAGGTTCCACGATATCTGAGAGTATATACTTCTTCCATTTTTCCTTGGTATTGTAATATATATCTGATTTTTCATGATTGGAGATAATATCTTTTTGGGTAAAATGCTTTCCCGGATAATGCCACAATTCGTATTTACCTGAATAGGTATTACCCATAATGAAATAGATACCACTATCATCAAATATGAAATCATAAGGTTGATAATATGATACAATATCTATATTGCTAACCAGCGCTTGACCAAAATTAATTGATAATGGGTATGGACGATAAACTATAAATTCACTAAAAGTAATTGTTTCATCTATGATTAAAGGTTGTGTAGTATCTTCTAGCGGAGTGGAAACAATACCACACCTAAAATCATTAATGAACCAATAAAACTTAATAAAGAGTAGTTTGTTTTTATAAACATCCCACATTATATCAGTTTTAGTAAGATTATTCCGATTAATCGTCGCAACCCGCTGGGTATCACGTCCTTGGCTTATCTTTGAAAAAAACACTTCGTTTTCTGCCGATTTCTGAGTAAAAATTGAAGAACCGTCTTCAGACAAGATTGCCTTTTCTAATGAAAGTGTTTGTGCGCTTAAAGATGTACTAGGAATTTCAACAGTTTCCTGATCATGCGAGAAATTGCTTGGTATCCATTTTTTTGGCAACAGGACAAAAAATAGTAGTCCCAATAAAAGCGCTGGTACAAAAAGCAAAATCAGGGACCGATAATACCGGGTACTTGCAAGGGCTAATTGAATTGCAGACATATCGCTACTTAAATTTATAGAAGAAACTATGGGTAAAAACGTTTTAAAGGCTCAGAGTGTGGCGCTGAACGTAAAAAAATGTTATAGTTTTGGAATAGGAAAATAGATATTAATGTTTTTTATATAATAAAAAATCACCGCATTACCCAATCATCCTCACTAAAACGGACACTCGTACCGCTACAATCCTCTGGCTCGTCATCATCATCCATTAACACACCAGGAAACATTTCACGCACCAAAGCATTATCTTTTTTAGTTCCGGAATAACGCAAGTACTTCAAGGATTTGCAGGCTAAAAAGGGCTCAAGATGTACTGGTTTTATGCCATTTATGCCAAAATTAATACACTCCAAGTTGGGCGCTTTGGCCAAGCCGCTAAAATCAAACAACCTATTTGTATTGTTGAAGTAGATACGCCTTAGACGAGTCATCTGGGAAGAATCTGGCCAATGTTCCAATTTTGAAACATCCATAAGGCCAATTATTTCAAGATTTGCGGCTTCTTTTAAAAAATCAAAACTTTTTGTATCCCGATCCCAAAGTAAACTCAAGTATTGTAAAGGGGTATTCTTGTTAATCGGTATACTGGAAAGGTTTCGACAATTCACAAATCTAAAATGCCGAATATTTGCGAGTGGACTAAAATTAAAGCCGGAGAAATCAACTTTTACAGCCTTAATTTCAATCAAGTGATTAAGTTTACTTAAATCCAATGACTGTTTACAATTCTCTAAACCTAAATAACGCAACTTTATAAAATTGGAAATTCGGTCAATATTCTTTATTTTTCCATGATACTCAAATGAAATTAATTTATCTGCACAAGATATAATCCATTCAAGGTCCATTTCTATATTTACAATAGAATACAGCCCATCATAGTCAGGTAATTGTTGAAGCGCTGCCTTCATTTCTTCTTTCGATTTAATCGATCCCTTAAATACTTTCAGTAATCTTTCTTTACTTTTTGAGCCATCATGGGACACTTCCATAATGATAGGCAAACTATGTTCGTCAAAACCGTTGACCTTAAAATAGTTTTTGTTGTATTTTAAAGATGAAAGAAAATCTATCATATTTAACAATGTTCAATGTTTTAAGGAGTGCAATTAGGCGCCCAATTAAAAGGCACTTTATGAAGTAAACCGTATCCCCTTGCAAGTTTTGTCCATGGGATAAACCAAGGATGCAATTTTGATGCCCAATTAATGTATTATCCCTCTTTTTCTTCGTACCATCCATTGGTTTTCAACGACTATTTACACAATTGGATAGACTTTCAAATCAGCGTTTAATACCATTATATACTCTTTGAACATCTCTATTTCGTACTCGCTCATATAAGATTTTAAATCAATTTTCAAGACTTCTTCCAGAAGGTTTTTAAATAATTCTACAGATTTTTTATCTATCCTTTTATATAAACACAATTCAACATTTATATATTCAATTAAAATTACTAAATTGTTTAATTTGTTTTCCTCCTCTGGATATCGCCAGTAATCATCAAATGAGAAACCTATGGCTTGGTTCATAGGCATCCCTTGTCTAACTTGATAGTAAACACCTTTATGAAATAAAGATATTCGCTCAAAAAAATTAAAGTCATTCATGTTTTATGGTTTGATTATAACTCCGGATTTGGGTCAAAAGGTAGCATGCAAAAACAACCCAAATTCAAATCTGCTTCTTATTTTCGTGGATTTTCCAGTACATAAAAGGTAGATGCTCAAGCAAATGATCTTCCCAAAAAACATCATTGGTAACCCAATAGGTAAATTCGAAAGGATATGCATATTTTTTCACGTGATCATTCCCTTCAATTATTTTGATCCAAGGTTTATTCGGGTTATCTTCAAAATAAAATGATAAATCATTGGAACTGGAGATAAATAATCTAAATTGGATACCTTGGAATTCATACTTATCAAACCAGGCATCATACTGCCTCAAAGGGATGTAAACAATGAATTCTTCATTTTTTTTAATCATACAACTTGTATCTGCCCAAAACATACAACCTCCTGTGCCACCATTATTAAAGTATTCTATGCATGTGGGTGCATCATGTGAATCACCATTGTGGTAATAATCTTTAATAAAATAAAGGTCAAAATCATAACTTGATACATTTTTGAGTGTTACTTCAAAAAAATGAACGTTACGCCATTTATAATACATAAAATTATTAATGGGTATTTTTTTTTCAACTCTTTTGATCTCAAAAAGCCTTCTCTTCGCTACCGCTGGAGTGGGTACTTTGGGTTCATCCTTTTCCGCACATGAAAAAAGAAACGTAAAAAAAGTAAATAAACAGAATATCCTAAAAACCATCATACAATTGAAGCTTCATCATTTTAATTGTGTTGCCAGGATTTTTGCACCATCCCGAAACACTTCCACAATGATAGGCAAACCGTCTTTGTCAAAACCGTCGACCTTGAAAAAGTTTTTGCTGAATCTTAAATGAGAGCCAAAATCGAGCATATTTACTGATATTCAAGTTTTATGGTGTACAATTAGGCGCAAAGGTAAAAGGCACACTTGGTAACAATCCATATAACCTTACAAGTATAAACCATGAACGCAATTTTGATACCCATTTAGTATTTATCCAGCAATTTTATTTGAACTTCTTCTTGATTACGAGTAAAGTCTAACACGTACCGTATATCTTCTTTTTCAGTTCCTTCTATACTGTACGTATCCACAATCCAGATCGTCGAAATGGAAGGGTTTTCATGTGCATAATGAATACAAAAGGCCCGAATTTGTGCCTCCTCTATGTTTTTTATGTTTTTGACATATACAAAATGCCCCAACGACCTGCTACCTGCGATCATTTCCATTGCGTACTCATATTTATACTTGATGCCCTCGAATTGATCGAATTGAATATTGTAGTCCCAGTTGCAACTAACAAGTGAGCCAAAAGTAATAAGAGCAGTTGTCAATTTGTACCGCATCGGATGTTTTTTATACTTTTAACAGAATGTGTGGTAATTGGGTATGTCAGATTACTTTCCAAAGCAAAAGATCGTATGCATAAACAATTCCAAATCTACTTCTCTTTATCGGTGCTATTCTGCCAATAAAATCGAGGGGGATGTTCAAGCAAATGATCTTCCCAAAAAACATCATTGGTAACCCAGTAGGTAAATTGGAAAGGATATGCATATTTTTTCACGTTATCATTTCCTTCAGATATCTTGAACCAAGGTTTATTCGGATTATCCTCAAAATAAAATGATAAATCATTGGTACTGGAGATTAATATTTGAAATTTGACACCCTGAAACTCATATGCGTAAAACTGAGCAAGCGATATCCAACTAAGTAAAGGAGCAATAAATTCTTCATTTTTTTTAATCAAGCGGCTTGTACCAACAAAATCAAATATAGGTGTTCCTGTTGTGGGATAATTAATATACTCATCATATGCCCACACGCGAAAATGGCTTGATTTATCATAATAAACGTTTAAATCAAAATTTGATACATTTTTGAGCCTTACCTCAATAAAAGGTGCACTTCCCTTATTATAATATTCAAAACTATTATTGGGTATTATATATCTAATACTTTTGATATCAAAAAGCCTTCTATTCACAATAGCTGGAGCGGGTACTTTGGGTTCACTTTTTTCGGCACATGAAAAAAGAAACGTAAAAAAAGTAAGTGAAAATAATATCCTAAAAACCATCATACGGTTGGAATTTAATCATAATTTAAAAAATGTTAAATGTCGCATTATTCAGATAACTTGTCGGGTTCAAAAATACAAAAATGAATCCAGTTAACAAAAAGAAGGATGACAAAATGCAGGGTTGCAGTGAAGTTTTTACACATAAACTCCACCATCCTTAATACTTGTTGAAGGCTTTAATATATAAACTGTCGTTATTCTTACCAAAAACAATCCTGTATTTTATATGCTCTTCTTCTGACTCATCACCGTTTAAAAATTTATCAACAATAAATAAAGTTTTATAATCAAACTTTATCGTCCCATAATTCGCTGTCACATTTTTTTTAATTGCGTTGCCAATATTCAAACTAAGTTTCTTTATTTGGTCTTCTCCAATTTTCCTCACATGCCTTACATAAATATAGTGGTCATTAATCCTTCCGCCCGCACCACTGATTGCACTATAAAGATATTTATACTCAATGTTTTCAAAATGATCAAATACGATATCACGATCGTTGTTACAACATGGAAGAGAAAGTAGGAGTGATATTAAAATTAATTTGTTTTGCATAGGATTGATTTATTGATGCTTTAAACGGAATATGTAGTAATTGAAACAAAGTATGAAGGGTGGGGCGAAATAACTGGAACATGCTATTTCTTCAAATCATGAAGAAGCCATAAGGGCCGCTGCGACTAGAGCGCAAAGAGCAACCGCAGCGCAAAAATAAAAAAATCTCAACACCACCACCTCATTTACCCACCTTAAAGCAAGACCCCAAGCCCAGAATTGGTAACATAACCAGCCAACCCGATCCATCATTTTATTTTATTCAACTTAACAAACAAATATATAAGAATAAACAGAATTGGATTTACCAAAATCTGAAAAAACGTGAAGTGCTCGATATTCTGGTATAAATGAATTGAAAAAACACCGAACTTATAAATGTAAAACGAGTTTTCATAAATAAAATAAATTAAATCAGTTATGTATACAGAAATAATTAAACTTATTTGGTCATCAATTCTAACAATTCTAAATAAATTTATGACAAAATTAAACAATAGAGTCCAAAAGAAAACTAACACCAATTCACCAACAAAAAACATGTAGAAATTAAAGTCATACGTTAAGTTATTCAATAGGAACAATCTATAGGCCAAATATGAGGCTGATACACAACAAAATCTGCTGGCATAAAGTATAAAAAAATTGATAATGTAATCAATTGTGCCTTTATTCATCTGTAAAAATGCTTGGATAAAAAAATGATTTTAAATGGATTAGAAGCAAGATGTTTTCATAATCACTCTTCGTTGACTATAAATAAAATTCACACAAACAGAAGACAATTTTTATCTTCAAAAAAATTGCCTGTAGAATATCTATATTACCAATACAAACAACAAAAGAATTATCCAATATCCCAAAAAAAACATTAGAAAATCAAGTAATAAATCAAGGGAGCACCGTTGGGTATTTCATAATTTCATATCCTATACCCTTATAAAGTTGAACAAAGATAAAGTAGGAAAATATCACGCCAAAGATTGCTAAATACAATGCATTTTGGTCAAAATCACTTGCAACCCTATGATTAATGAACAACTCCAGGAAGTATAATATAAAATAGGATAAAGTTAATGCGACCCATCTTCTTCCTGGAATGCACCAAACAATTAATACACATAAAAAATATGCCATGACTGACCATATAGCACTAATAACCAGTTGACCTATTAAAATAAGCCATAAATAATATGTTGAAAGTTGATCGCCATTAAAATAGCCAATTATATACCCAAATATTATGAGCCATATAAACATGGTACAAAACTTCAAGAAAAACAGAGCCAAGGTATTATTAATAATTGTAGGCATATTATTGGACGATTTTTTATTTTAAGCAATTGATCAAGGGAGCACCGTTGGGCGTTTCATAATTTCATATCCTATATACCTGCAGCAAAAATATAAAATTCAAGCCTGCAAGCAATAAAAAAGAACGCATTAAGTATTGCTTTTTACGAAAAATATTGTTTTTAATGGAATTAAAACGCTTTGGTTTTGTAAAATAATTGCATCGGGCACTTAATTCATCTGAACCATCACCCAGCCTGCTATGGGAGATGCCCCTCCATCGGCATATCGCGCTCCTACCCAGTAGTATAATTTTATGGGCAGGCTGGTGTTACACTTTTGGGGATAAATGACATAATATGCTCACCTTTTGATTTTTTTCGTTATTTGGCCAGTTGAATCTCTAATCAACTTGATTTGTTTGAAAAATTGCTGCACAATCACCAATAAAGCATTATTGTATACACCATTTCAAAAAAAATAAGCAAAAAATCAATAAAAAAATGCACTATAAAAATAAAATTCTTATAGGTAAACCTTTTAATTGTAAAAATGATGACAACAATGTGCAACAATAGAAATATACCTCTATAAATATTTAATTCAAAATAACAAAGCTTAATAAAAGCGACAGTCCAGCGCCACAAGAGTAAGGATAAATAAAAATACCTTAACCACAAAAGTATTTTATTCATAAAAGTCAATTTTCTTGTTTTAAACAACAACAGGTTTCGGAATAGCACTATGCGGGATTATTGTTTTTTTTGCAGTGATGTACAATGCCATATCAACATAACCATGTTTTGTACATTGCTCGTATGCCGAGTTCAAAATTATAAAAATGAATCCAGCCAACAAAAAGAAGGAACGCAAAATGCAGGGTTGGGGTGGTGTGGTAGTTTTTTTCATTTGATGTACATTGCAGTTTATTACACCCAACTAAAAAATACAATCATCAAAACAACAACAAACATAATAAATATTAAAATATCAATTACCATGTTCTCTACCAAATCAAAGCCTTTTTTCCGAAATCGTTTAATCGTATAGTAGAAAACAAACAATAAATACAAAATAGCCGGCAAGTCATAAAGAGAAGGTACCCCTAAGTGAGATATTTGTTTTGGAAAAGAGATCACACTCCAAATGGATAAAATGATCGATAAGTAAACATATTTTAATACAATCTGTACTTTCATCTACCGACATTTTACTAAAGATTTGGGTAATAGGCTAAGATTACCTTTGCCTTTTAAATGCTTATAATATCTTGAATCAATAGATATTATTTGCAAACTATCATCAAAAATGACGCTTACCAAACAGTTTCTATCTGCCCCTCCTTCAATATCTGGGTCATCAATTGATGTAAAGTAAAGTTGTCCAAAAGGTTTACTCAAAGACGTTAAATTGTTTAAATAGCAATATGACAGGTTTTGGATTTCAATAAGATCAATTGAGTCCTTTGGATTGAAATTATATAAATAAACAAAATGCCCAGTATAATTATTTTCGATAATTGTGTAAAGATAGGTGTAACTAAATTTACCAAATTTATGAACCCCTTCTTGCTTGCAACAAGAAAAAAGGAGGAATACTACAAAAAAAACAATTAGACTTCTATCCATATTTCGAATTTAAAACTTTGCGTAAAGACTGCCTTTTTTTAAAGTATCCGTTTCAAAATACTGCAAATCCGACGCAACCACATACTGTCGCGCAATTCGGTTTTCAGGTTTATGATCAAACGTATAAAGAAAGAGTAAAAAAATCCACTCTAAGGGTTTCATTATCAAGTAAATAAGATCAGATACATACTTTATTTCAAAAACATAATAATAGCGGTGAATCAAACTTCCCACCCGATTATAGTTACGCCTCACATATTTATGTAGCGAGGGCAGCCGCTCCTGCAAAAGTTCCTCAAAGGCATTCGAAACCAGCAGTTGGCGATTGCAAATTATTTTCTTGCCTTTTCGATAGCCATACCGCTGAGGTTTCACGAGATTTAGATGACCATGGGCCGCAACGGAGCACAAATAATGATCCCCATAATCGCATTTTACGTTGTCGCACAAGTAATCCAATTGCGAAAATCCGTATTTGTAGGTTTCCGTAAATGCGAGGATAAGCGAATCCGGTTTTTGTCCAAAAATGAGCAAGCATGCAGAAAGGATGCAAAGGATCGGCAAAGCCAATATGGTTAGCAGCGGGAATTTAAAAATAGGACGAAGATTTAATAAGCTCCAACTTAAACGCCCAAACCAGTTGTGTATTTCTATTTTTTCAGTATCCAGATGGGCAATCAGCATTTTTTGATTTTGGATCAACTGCATGGTAAACAATAAAACAATCGGTAAATTACCCAACAGCCATTGGAAACGTCCAAATTCCTTTTTATCGAGGTGGAAACATACAATTACATTTAAAAACAATCCTATTAGTAAGACGCTGTTTATGAATAACTCCATAACTGGTGGAGCCGTTTTTGACCGAGTTGCCGAGTAGAAATAGGCACCTAAACAAGCAAAAACCACTACAAAAACACTGAGTCGATGCGCAGGAGCAAAGGCTGCACCGCCAAAACAGCAGTCAACCTTTTGTGTAGATTCACTCCACAGAAACAAAATCGGAACAATCGCGACGGTCCAGATTTGCAATATAGCAAATCCGGTTTTAGGTATTATTTGTTTTTCGGTTGCTAAATACCAACCAAAACTGAGTACGGTACCCAAAAATGGTAGCAACAGAACAGTGAATAAAAGTATCCAAAAGGCAATAGCCATATTGCACCGCTTTAAAAATGATTCTGAACCTTTAAAATGGCATTTTTATGGTAAAATGCCAAATAAAATGATCCAATATATACAAAGCAAGATAAAAACTGTCAAATCGAAAAGCACGGCATCTATTAGTAATATTATACTTGTTTTTTTAGACATAAATCTTTTTGCTAAAGAAACTAAGTACAGTGTGAGTGGCCCAAAGACAATAAGTAAATGAATGAAAAAATTAAGTGAAAGTTCAAAACCCCAAGATACAGACATTGCAAAAAAACGAAAGTAAATCCCAAAAACTACCGCAGTGTACAGTTTCAGCAAAAGCGTTATGCCATAATTATATTCAATTTTTTTCATTATTTCTTGCAGTTCCCTTAGCATTACTTAAAATTAGCCATTACCATACTTATCATCACCAACCCACAAAAAAATCCACCCCACCATGCACAAAAAATCCCCAACTATCCATAACTTTGCGCCCCGAAAATGAAGCACACGCACACGTTTACGAACCTTTCGGAATGCCGGAAACCGGGCCTACGCACCGGTTTCCGGCATTTTTTTAGCCAAAAAACAGTTCCAGCGTTCTAAATTCTATCGGTATGCCTAAAGATATTTCCATTCAGTCTGTCCTCATCATCGGTTCCGGACCCATCATCATCGGTCAGGCCTGCGAATTCGATTATTCGGGATCCCAAGCCAGTCGCTCCTTGCGCGAAGAAGGTATTAAGGTGTCGCTGATCAACTCTAACCCGGCTACCATTATGACCGACCCTATAACGGCCGATCATATTTACCTGCTGCCACTTACTGTGGAAAGTATCGAACAAATCCTGAAAAATCACCAGGACGACCCGAATTTACCCACCATCGACGCGGTGCTTCCTACCATGGGCGGACAAACGGCGCTCAACCTGGCCATTGAAACGGAAAACCAGGGCATTTGGGAAAAATACGGTGTCCGCATGATCGGCGTAGATACAGCAGCCATCGAACTGACGGAAAACCGCGAGGCCTTCAAACAACTGATGATTCAACTCGGGATGGGGGTTGCGCCTTCTTATATTGCCAACTCGTACCTCGAAGGCAAGGAAGCGGGACAAAAAATCGGTTTTCCCCTGGTGATTCGCCCCTCCTACACGCTGGGCGGTACCGGCGGCGGCTTTGTAATGAAAGAGGAAGATTTTGACGAAGCCCTCAAACGCGGTCTGAATGCTTCACCTACACACGAGGTACTGGTGGAAAAAGCGGTGTTCGGCTGGAAGGAATTTGAATTGGAACTCCTGCGCGATTCAGTGGATAACGTGGTGATTATCTGTACGGTAGAAAATGTGGACCCCATGGGTATCCACACAGGCGACTCGATTACGGTGGCACCGGCCATGACGCTTTCGGATACCGCTTACCAACGCATGCGCAGCGACGCCATGATGATGATGCGCGCGTTGGGCAATTTTGCCGGCGGTTGTAATGTGCAATTCGCCCAAAATCCCGAAACAGAAGAATTGATCGCTGTGGAAATCAATCCGCGGGTGTCGCGCTCTTCGGCCCTGGCGAGTAAAGCGACCGGCTACCCGATTGCTAAAATTGCGGCCAAACTGGCCATCGGATACAACCTCGATGAACTGAAAAACCAAATCACCAAAACGACCTCGGCATTTTTTGAACCCACGCTCGATTATGTGATCCTGAAAATGCCGCGCTGGAATTTCGATAAGTTCCCGGGCGCCGACCAACGCCTGGGCCTGCAAATGAAATCGGTGGGTGAAGTAATGGCCATCGGACGCAGTTTCAATGAAGCACTGCAAAAGGCTTGTCAAAGCCAGGAAAACAACCGCACGGGCTTGGGCGCAGACATGAAAGAATGGATTCGCACGGAAGACATCATGGAACGGCTCGAAAAAGTGTCGGACGACCGGATTTACCGCGTAAAAGATGCCTTGCGACTGGGGGTTCCGTCCAAAACGGTGCAAAAGTTCACGGGCATTGATCCCTGGTTTATCGGCCAGATCAAAAGTCTGGTGAAAATGGAAGATAAAATCCTGCGGTTTAACGTCGCCGAGGATATTCCCTACGACTTTTTTGTAGAAATCAAGAAAAACGGCTATTCCGACGCGCAAATCGCATGGTTGTTGCGCATTTCTGAAAAAGAAGTCACCCGCCGCCGCAAAGAATTGGGCATCCGCCGGGTGTTTAAAATGGTGGATACCTGTGCCGCGGAGTTCGAATCGAAAACGAATTACTTCTACTCGACCTTCGACGAAAAAAACGAAAGCATCCGCACGACGGACAAAAAGAAAATCGTGGTGCTGGGCTCTGGTCCCAACCGCATTGGTCAGGGTATGGAGTTCGATTACTGCTGTGTACACGGGGTATTGGCCA
>VYMB01000198.1_pt1 | contig 12508 bp, 10 predicted proteins | sample 5115321 | NCBI WGS metagenome assembly VYMB01 (sample SAMN12291794, study PRJNA351875) | freshwater metagenome | isolation source: freshwater lake | place: USA: Michigan, Wintergreen Lake | collected 2011-08-02 | reverse complement strand
AAGAAATATTGGTATTAGCATATAATCGTGCTGTTGTGTCAGAATTAAAAGAAAGGTTAGGGAAATTATTCAAGGATTTAGGCTTTGGCAACTTAGCAAAAAGAATTAAGATATTTACATTTCACGGACTTGCGAAAAAGTATTGCCAGGAGCAATTAGAAGGCTTAAAGTTTGATGAGTGGGAGCCTAAGTTACTACAGATTTTAACTAATACTCCAGGTATCATTTTGAATCAACTAGCACCTTTGAAACATATTTTAGTGGATGAATTTCAGGATATTGATGAAGTAAGGATGGATATGCTTTTTCGCTTAAACGATTTAACAAAAGCATACTTATTCATAATTGGCGACCCTAATCAAAGCATTTATGGTTACGCTCGTGCCGTAATGGATCCTTACCACTATTATAATGATTTTGATAATAGATTTGTTCCTGCAAAATTCACATTACTAGATAATCATCGTTCGTATCCTGATATATTGTCTTTAGCAAGTCAGATATTGGCACTTCCGGAAGAGCATCAACATTTAATTCCAAGACATACAAAAGTCCCTGATGAGAGTTTCATAAAGAAATATGCTCAAATAATAGACAGGACACAGGAGAAAGTTGATTGGTGGGATCAGATTTCATTATTAATGCAAGAGAGAGTTGGACAAATGCCATATAAGCAAATAGCAATTCTTTTCAGAACGAACAATGAGGTATATAGAGGCTTTCAAAAAATAAGGGGACTTGATCTTCAGAATATTAGAATTCGAATACAAGGCAGCTTACCTTATGAATTTACACGTATAAGGGAATGTCATGCTGTTATACTATTCTTGAAATCTAAATTAGGTCAACCAATTCCTTTAGATTTTAAGCAAATATTTCATGTATTTATAAACAACCTGATAAGCCAGAACCCAAATTGGAATCATTTTTATATTAGAGTTATTCATGCACTTGTTTTGGAATACTTGGAAGAACAAGATGAAAATCAGGTATTCGATAGTTTAGTAGAGTTTATAACCGAATTGACCTATAAGGATGATGGTCAGTTGTATAAAATATATGAAAAACATTTAGCTCAAATTTCGGATGTATCTCATGAAACGGAAATAGTTCTAACTACAATGCACAAGGTAAAAGGACTCGAATTTGATAGCGTTATTATCCCTCCATCGTTCTCAAATTTACCTTTAAAAATCAACGACCTGCTAACTCCAGCAGAACTTGAAGAGCAGTTAAACGAAGAAAAAAGATTAGCATTTGTAGCTTATACAAGAGCAAGGTATCGTTTGCTAATCTTCAAGCATTTCAGAGAAATTGAGTTAGCAAAAAATAACCGTTATGTTATTCCAGAAACTGCAAATGTTGGCCTAGGTATTCCTGTACAGCCGGAAATTAAAAAATTAAAAATAGGTTGGGCCGCTAAAGCATTCAATTTTAATGGAGGTGTCAATAATTACATCAATACTTCAGTCAAAAGTGGTGATTTTGTTTTTGTAAGAAAGAGAGTAGTTCCCAATAACGGCAACCAATTTATTGTTCATGAACTGTTAAAGGAAAATACAACAAGACCCATAGGCGAATTATCCGGTAACGTCAATATTGTCAGAGACCACCAAATTGTTTCAGGATTTGTTGTGAACGAAGTGGTGGTTTGGTCATATGAGGACACTTGTAAATTTGATTCAGAGAATGATACAAATTTTGCAAGAGATTGGTGTCCAGAAGCAAGGACTCAGGGTTACATTTATTTGGTTGACTTTGCGGGTTTTGGTGTTCCTGTTGATTAATTCAAATTATTTTTAAATAAAGAAAGGGAGAAAAATCTGGGTTTAAACTGAAATCCCTCGGTTAAATATCAAAAGTTGGTTTGTTTTTTGATCGTTAGGCTTGATGAACCCTCTAATGCTACATAAGTTTTAAAAAATCAGAGAAATGCGTGTAGGAAGAACGAAGATCATACTCCGTGTTGGAGCATCGAGTAGTGCCGGAGTGAAGACCGCGTACGGCGGAAAGCGTCGGAATGTAGATATTGATTTCGTATTGTCCGGAACGGGGTTGCTAAATATTACGTACTGCACATTTTGTATGGTTGTCAAAGTAGCAAAGCGGTATATCTTTAATTAATCTATTCATTATCAGGTAGATAAAATTAAAAATTGTAGATACTTGGAGGTTTTGTGCCACTGGTTTATCTTTGTTAGACGGAAGTGACAAGCACACAAATTTACGTGTTGGACACAATTGCGCACCGCCCATTCAGCCATCCAATTTTTCTGTAACTTGAAAGGTCGTGTCAATCTAATTGATAAGTACTTTTCAGAGGTACAATAAATCCACAAAAATAACCAACATAAATTACAAGATGAAAAAGTTGACTTTATTAGAAAATAAAAAAGGTATTGGTATTACAGTGCATGGCATAGATTTAGCCTATGAATTGTCTTCTTTCCAAATTATCCAAATTCAGGAGTTACTTAATAAATATAAAGTAGTTATATTCAAAAGTCAGAATTTAACGGATGAACAATTAAGTGATTTTGCTTTGCGGTTTGGTCCGCCATTTACGCCTGACAAGAATTTTCCTGTTTTAGGAAGTCAAGATTCGATAAATCCAATTGTAATAGTTGGTAATCAAGCTCACGAATATTCGAAATCATATTTGGGGCATCAGGAAGTTCTTCCTCACTCTGACCATCAATGGTTAAAATGTCCTTCGTCCGCTTCTTTACTTTATGCAATAGATATTCAAGAAAATTCTGCGCCTACAATTTGGTTCAATATGGTTGAAGCTTATAATACGCTTGATTTTGAAACAAAAGCAATTATTGATAACTTAAAAATTATTACCTATAACCCTTTTTTCAGACCCTTTGGTTCTGTTTCGGCTAAATATGTTAATCGGAGTGTTGAGATACCTCCTGGAGATACATTTTCGCATCCTTTGGTTAGAACACATATTCTTACAAAAGAGAAAATTCTTTTTATGAATATCGCTTACGAAATAGAATTTGAGAAATTATCTTTTGATAAAGGGATTAAGATTTTTAATAGGTTGAATGAGCATATTCTAAATCTTGATTGTAAATATGAACATCATTGGAATAATGGTGATTTAGTTTTCTGGGATAACAGGGCTACAATTCACTATAGACCATCATTTGGTTCAAATGTGAGAAGAGTCCTGAAACGCATTACAATAGAAGGAGAAATGCCTTTTTAGAAATTAACAAAATTTGAATCTACATTGATAATGAACAACGAACAGAAGAAAGCAAAAATCATATTAATCGGTTGTGGACCTCATGCAAAAAGAGTTTATCTGCCTGCTATAAATAAAATTAATCACATCAAATTGGAATTGATAGTTGATTTAGAAAGCCAAGAGTTACTTGTACGTTCATCACTAACCAACTTTCAGGAAACGGAATTACACTTTATTAGACCTTTTGAAAATGATATTCCTCATGATATATCAAACTTCCTTTCAGACTTTGTAAAAGAAAAAGGAATTATTGGGGTTATTATTGCCACTGAGCCACTTGTACATAAAGCGTACGCAAATTGGGCCATACAAAATGGGTTAAATATTCTAATGGATAAACCTATTAGCACTAGAGCTAATGCCGTGAGTGACATTTCAAGTGCAGAAGGGATATTAGATGACTTTTTACAAATACTTGAGAACTACAGAAGGTTGCAATATAAAAAGGAAACTATTTTTATGATTAACTCTCATCGAAGATTTCATGAAGGATTTGAATTTGTAAATGAAAAAATAAAGGAGATTGGTGATAAAACAAACTGTCCTATAACATTTATTCAAGCTTATCATTGTGATGGCCAGTGGAGACTTCCAAACGAAATAATTACTCAAGAATATCACCCTTACTGTTCAGGCTACGGAAAGGCATCTCATAGTGGTTATCATATATTTGATTCAATTTACCAGTTTTATAAAGCCTCAAGGGTTGAAGAAAAGTTTGCGGATTCGATGGAAATTGTAAGTTCATTTATAAAGCCGAATGGTTTCTTTACTCAGCTTAATGAAAAAGATTATCTTGGATTTTTTGGTGAAGAGTATAATTTGGTAAATAAGTATACTGATGAACAATTAAATAAATTATGTGGTAATTTTGGCGAAATTGACCTTTCGGCAATAATCACGCTTAAAAAGAATGAAGAGGCAATTGCCAATTTTAGTGTAAATCTTATTCACAATGGTTTTGCTGGTCGAACTTGGATTAAACCTGGAAAAGACTTATACAAAGGAAATGGGCGTATTAAACACGAAAGTTATAATATTCAACAAGGCCCATTTCAAAATATACAAATTCATGCATATCAAGCATCAGACAAACATGATGAGAATATTGGAAATGAATATTATTTAGGTGGTAAAAACCATTTTGAGATTTATGTTTTCCGAAATCCATTGGTAGCAGATAATTCAAAACAACCCCAAGTGTATTCCTATAAAGATGTTATTGATATTGGATGCTCTAACACAGAATCAATGATTTCAATGGAATGTGTTAAATTTAAGGTTGTTGAAGAGTTTGCAGAATATCTAATAAGTAAAAGAAAAAAAGAATCAATAAATTCTCAAATAGAAGACCATTTAATTCCTGTTCAGATTATGTCTGGAATATACTCCTCTAATATTATGAAACAAAAAGAGGGAAGTAATATTGTAAAATCTACTTGGGGGCAAGAAGTAAAAGAATATATAAAATGAAAACAATACTTATTCATCCTGATGTAAAAGGGGCAGAGGAATTTAGTATTATATTAAGGGATTCTTTACCGCAATATAATGTTACGTCTTCTTTTGACGAAACTGAGATTTCTGACATTGAGGTTGTAATTATATGGCTTATTATACCTGATTACCTGTGCCAATTACCAAATTTAAAACTCATACTTTCTTGTGGAAGCGGAATAGATCATTTACTATATTTATCAGGTATTCCATATCATGTACCTTTAATAAGGTTAGTTGATCCGTATTTGAGAAATCGTGTCTCAAATTATGTTCTACAACAAATTTTAGAAAGATATTTCCCAAATTTATCTCAACTAGACTTAGTTAAAACACAAAATGAAATTTATCATGCTGTTCAGGAATCTAAGCTACATGTAGGGATTATGGGGGTTGGTTTAATAGGCTCAAGTATTGTGAAAAATCTTATAAATTACGGTTTCCATGTTTCAGGATGGGTAAACACACAAAAGAATAGAGTTATAAGTGACGTTTATATTGGAAAAAGTGAACTTAATATTTTTGCTCAACAAGCGAATATTTTGGTATGTCAATTACCCTTAACCAAGGAAACCAAAGGGATTTTAAATATAAATTTATTTAACTATTTGCCAGATGGAGCATTTTTGATAAATGTAGGTCGAGGGGAACATTTAGTAGAGTCTGACCTTATATTAGGGTTGAAAAACGGTAAGCTATCAGGAGCTTGTCTTGATGTTTTACCTGTTCATCCACTGGTACTTAACCATCCTTTTAATACAATTCACAACATCAAAGTGACTCCACATATCGCTGGTTATATTGGCCCAGATACGCAAGCACCTTATGCTTGTGAAGTTATTAAGAGCTACTTCAAAAGCGAAAAAGTTGAAGGTATTGTAAACTATAAAGCAATGTATTAAAAATATGAAGAAAGAATCAACGACAATGCCAAAGGTTATCATTCACTGTCAATATGTATATGGTATTGGACACCTAGTTCGAACTGTTGAATTGGCTCATGGCTTAAGTGAGAAATTTCAGGTTTTTATATTAAACGGTGGTGAAATAATTCCCAATTTCCATTTTCCTAAAGACGTAACATTAATTCAACTTCCTGCAATTTATAAGGAAGAAAACTCTAATTCATTATCTCCAGTTGATTCGTCAACTAGCATTGAAGATTGTTTTCAGCATAGGAGAATAATTATTGAACAAAAAACAGAAGAAATAAAACCAGATATACTTATTACTGAGCATTTTCCATTTGGTTTATTATTCGAGAATGAAGTAACTGGATTAATCTCAAAAGTAAAATTCACCAATCCATCATCCAAAATCATATCTAGTGTCCGTGATATTATAGAGTCTAATGGTGGAGGTAAAAACGATGACTATATTGCTGAGTTGATTAATGAATGGTATGACATGGTTCTTGTTCACGGTGATGAAAATTATATTCATTTAAAACAGAGTTTTTCTAAAATCGATAAAATATCAGTTCCTATATTTCATACAGGTTACATTGTAAGGCCTATTCCAAGAAATATTAAAACAAAAACCCAATATCCTATTATCCTTGCATCCGTTGCTGGTGGTCGGTTAGGAAATGAATTATTAGAAGCCATAATTGATAGTCATTTATTGATAAAAGAAGAAATAAAACATATTCTAATCTTATTTTCAGGAGCTTTTCAAAATGATTTCAAACAACAAGAGAGAAAAGTAATTGATCTTAATTCTGAAGATATTAAGTTCTATTGCTTTGATAGTACAGTGTACCTAAACTATCTTTCACAAGCTGATTTGGTAATCTCACTTGGAGGATACAACTCAATACTTGAATCTATATCAGCAAAAAAAACGATGTTGGTATATAAAAGAGGATTTTCAGGAGGAAACGAAGAACAGGATTTACGAATAAAATTTTTCGAAGATTTAGGTTGCTTAAAAACTTTAAAACCTCAAGATATTACTATTGAAATTTTACCAGGAACGATTGTCAATAGTGTTAAGACTAATAAATTCCCTAAATTGAATTTAAACATAAATGGTGTTCAGAATTCCGTTGACCTAATTTTGGGTTTAATGAACATACAAAATTGACTTAAAATGCTTCAAGTAGTAAATAATATTAACATTTTATTATATCATCAAATTGGTGAAATGCCAACTAATGATACCAATCTTCATTGCTTTTGTAGTACAACTGAATTTTACCGTCAAATGGATTATCTAAAACAGTCAGATTCCAAAGTGATATCTCTTAATATGGCATTAGATTTAGCATTTAACGCCAAAGAAATTGATGCAAATTATATTGTCCTCACATTTGATGATGGCTGTGAAAAGTTTTATGATACAACTTTTCCAATTTTGGATTCTTTTAGTTTTCCAGCAACGGTGTACCCAATCACAGGTTTTTTGGGTAAAATTGTCACACTTAAGGGAAAGAGGTACCCGCATCTTAAAATTCTTTCAGAAAGTATGTTGCTCGAACTAAGTAAATTGGGAGTTGAAATAGGGGCTCATACCGTAAATCATTTAAAATTGACAAATATCACAGAGGAGGAGGCCGAATTTCAAATTAAGCATAGTAAAGAATACCTGGAACAATTATTAGGCATGAAAATCGACTCATTTTCTTATCCACATGGTGACTACAATACAGAAACTATTAGAATCGTTAAAGAAAGTGGATTTACTAACGCATTAACTTGCAAATCTGGATTTGCTCAGGATGCTCAATCAATATTTGAAATTCCTCGCAAGTACATTACTTATTTTGACAATATTATAAACTTCATTCATAAACTCAATTAGTATGATTAACAATCCTCCATATCCCCTTTTTGAAAAAATTTCAATTGAAATAAATTCTTTTTGTAACAGGTCTTGCTCCTTTTGTACAAGATCTCAGGATGATAGGGAAAAAGTCCGCATGCCAGAAGAATTAGTTCATAAAGTGCTTTATGAGTTGGCAGAAATCAAGTATAAAGGTCTAATTGCTTTTCATTTCTTTAATGAAGTTTTTACTGATAATCGAATATTTTCATTTTTTGAGAAGTGTAAAGAGCTGGGGTTAAGTAATTACTTAGTAACTAACGGAGATTTTTTAAAAAAAGACATTGTAGAACGTTTGAAAACATACAATATAAAGGAATTTGCTCTTTCAATTTATGACTGGAAAACGGAAGAGGAGTTTCAAGCAAAATGTAATTATTTTCAGAAAGAACTCGAGTTGCCAAATCATAATTGGGAGTTCTATATAATAAAAGGAGGTGAAAATTTTGGAAACAGGGCAGGATATGTAAATCACAAAGAAGAAACTGTTTTGTTGCCAATTACAGCGGGATGTTCCAAAATCGAAAAAAAGTTAGATGTAAGGTATGATGGTTCAGTAGTAATGTGTTGCCTTGATTATTACGCAGTACATAAAATTGGAGATATAAATAAAGATAACATAATAGATATATGGTATGGCGATATTAGACAAAAGCAAATTAATGACCTGCGAAAGGGATTGAGAAAGAACTTTAAATTGTGTTCTAAATGTTCAGATTATATAATTGAACTTAGTTAACTCTTATCCTTAAAAAAATGAATTTTATAACTCAAATATTCAAAGCAATAAAATCAATTTTATTGATACCAGTAAACATTTCTTCAATTAGTAAAAATTTGAAGGGCTTAAAGCAAATTGAAAATAAAATAGATTTATTGACTCAGCGGGTAAATGATTTAAATATGAATACCACGTTGGAAAAACAAGATAGTCGACCTTCATGTCAAGAATTTTGCGAGAGTGAGAAATTGTCAATTTCAACACAAGTAAGTAAAGTTTTTGCAAATCACTTTTTGCAAATTGAGGCATTGCTGTCTATTTATAATTCCTTGCCAAACTTGAAATATATGCCCGCAACAAGAGGATGGGCAGGTTCTCCTGATTTCTTAAATAAAATAGTTGAAATTATTTTGAAACAAAAACCTCGTTTTGTTTTAGAGGCAAGTAGTGGAGTTTCTTCCGTGATAATTGGGTTAGCACTAAAAATGAATAATTTTGGCAAAGCAATATCATTAGAACATGACACCTCATACACTGAAAACACACGCAATAACATAGCGGTTAATGATGCAGAAGATATTTCTACTATCATGAATTGCCCTTTGAAAGATTATCTAATTGAGGGAGAGATATGGAAATGGTATGAGATGAACGAGTTGGTTTTTACTGATAAGATAGATCTACTAATAATAGATGGTCCACCGAGAACAACTCAAAAATTAGCAAGATACCCTGCCATTCCACTATTATATAAATATTTTTCAGATAGTGTTATTATACTGCTAGACGATGCGAATAGACCAGATGAAATTATTATTGTAGAAAAATGGGTTGAGTTCCTTGAAAAAGAAGGCTGTAAAATGAAAATTGAAAGTTATATAAATTATGAAAAAGGTATGGTGATACTTAATATTATCAACAGAAAGATTTAGTTGAAGCAACAAATCACTAGAGTAAATCATCCTAAGTGAAAATGTTTGGAAGCCGTTTCGATATCAATCTAAAACTTCAACCCAATCGCTTCAAACAATTTATGCATTTCAGTATATCCTCTATTAGGGTTTTCTGCATCAAAGGCCGACAAGGTTTGAGCGTTTTTTACTGCGTTGGGAAGTTGGGTTTTTAACCGCAGATATATGTCCTTATCTTTCTGGGTATAATATCTTTCAGTTTTTAAGTATTCGGGCAAGTGCTTTTTTAGGAGCTGCTCAGCTTCATTGCAATTAGAAAACGGTGGTGTCCGTAATTCAAAATGAATCAATAGCCAATACTCCAGACAAGGCTGGTTTATGATGATCTGAACATTCCGATATTTATGTCTAATTTTACTTTCGTAGTCAAGAAATTGGGCAAATGGCTTCGGTTTGTTTTTAATCGAGCTGGTTGAATCTTTCAAAATAACATCCAAATCGACCATCCAAATTACTTTATCATATTCTTTTGAGAGGCTGATAACCTGCTCAAACTGTTTTGATAACTTTTTATGCTGCGGAATTTCCGGCTTAATGGCAACTTTAATTGCTTTTTCATTCCGCTTAATCATTTGTAAGTACCAGAATTCTGTTTCCCCATCTACGAGCACAGCAATCTGAGGTAATGGGGTAAATGGCAACTGCTTTTTATTCCGCATGGCTCAAATCAATATAAAAGTCCCCCAAATTTGGCACACCACCCAGTTTGCCGATTTTATACGCATTGTAGATATTACTCGTGTCCCGCACGATAGAGGTATCAAAGTCAGCCAGCGCATACAATTGGGTTGCACTGTTTTCGTCTTTGTGGGTAAACCAAATGGCGTCATTCCTAAAAACATCCCGATTGTTCAGTATTTCCCGGTTGTGCGTGGTGGCAATTAACTGGGAGGTCTTGGAATTGATCAAAAAAGCCAATAAAAAATGGGTGAACAAATCCGGGTGCAGGGAGGATTCAAGTTCGTCAATCGGGATGATTACGTCCCGTTTGATGAACAAGGTTAATAATCCTGCCAGGCCATAATACCGTTGGGTTCCTTGCGATTCCAGGTGAAAAGGCAGGTTGTATTTTTGGGACTGTACGGTGTGTTCGAGTTCGATGTTTATGGATGCAGCCGCATGATTTTCAAGCAAGGTGCCCGGCTGCCCGGTTGCTTCTTTTTTCAAAATAATATCCGAAATGTTTAAATCCGCTTTTTTAAGGATTTGCACGACATCCTGCTTTTGGATCAAAGCAGCGTCGATTTGATCATTTACATATGCATCCAGCGCGGTTACGGATAAAACGATGGGACTTAAATGGTGCTCAAACCAATCCTGAACTTCCTTTAAGGCGGTGATTTCAATATTGGTCTTTAAAAAGCCCCCCAACACGGTATTGTTCCAAAGGGTATTCGATTCGAGCGTTTTTTTGAAGGATTTATCAATGGAGAACTTATTTCCGAAACTTATTTCGGAAAACTGATTTTCAAGATCGGTGGTTCTTTTAAAGATATTGGTTTTGGCCCGATTAAAATAGTACAATTCTTCTCTTAAGATGGCTTTTTTGTTGAATTGCACTTCATAGTAATACCGGATGTCATGTTGTATGAATTCTATGGAAAACAAGGTGGGCATTGTCGGCGTATCCTGATCAAAAAGAAACGGATCATATTTTAACGGTGTCGTTTTTTTCTCTTCTGGCTCCAGTACCAAATCACGCAAAAAGTTGATGGCCTTGATGATCGTAGTTTTCCCGGATGCGTTGGCGCCATAAATGAGCCCAAGCTTTAAAAGTCGGTGGCCGGTTTTAGTTTGTATAATGTAATGATCTTCTAAATGGGTAGATTTGTCTGCTTCGAAGGACAAGGTTTGCTTGTCTTTAATCGGTCCGAAGTTTTGAACACTAAAGTTTATAATCATTGCAAGGTCTTATTTTGTAAACCGTTTGCAAAAATAGACACTTTAGGGGTGTAAAACAAATGCCTGTGCCATTTAATTTGTAAATTGCTTCGGTATTGCAGGATCGTTTACTTAAAGCGAAAGGAGAAGTTTTTGAGATTCTTGGGTCGTGGTTCCCACCACAACAAGTTTAACATGATAAAAGTAGACGCTGGCCGAGGGGTATATGCCTGAAATGTTATCTTTGCTGCGCAGGTTACCCGCGCACCTACACAAGCCTAAAATTTATTTCTTATGCTCGTTTTTTGTCTATGATCCGTTAAATCCACTTTAATCTTGGTATAAACTTACTTTATTCGTTTTAACGGCAATAAGCAATGAAAAGCCAATTTAAGAAAGAACAAGACCTGCTCCATGCACTTCAAAGTAAGTCGCCCACGGTATACAATGCTGCGCTCAAGCATTTATATGACAGCGATCCGCTTAGAAATGCCGTTCGGAAGGAAATTTTTTTCCGGGGTGGAAATGAAGAAGACGTCTCGGCTGTACTCAATGAAGCCTTATGTACCGTTTTTAATCAAGTGCAAAACGGCATTTATAACCCCGCTTTGAGTAAATTGACAACCTACATTGTGGGTGTTGCAAAACAACAGTTTTTCACCAAGCAGCGTTCTAAAAGTCGGCTTTCCGCAAAGCATCAACGTTCGGCAGAAGAGGAAAACGTGGAAACCAGTTTCAATTTGAGTGAAGAAATGGATCGCGCCGAACAAAAGGCTTTATTGGTCAAAGTATTAACCGACATTGATCCCAGGTGTCAAAAGCTCACGGAACTTCAATCGATTGGTTATTCGATGGCAGAGATCGCAGTGCAAATGGCGTACAAAAATCAAGATGTTGCTAAAATGGCGGCTAAAGATTGTCGGGAGAAGTTTCGAAAACATTTGGAAAAACGCCCGGATTTAGTGGCTGAAATACTCGGATTATGAATGAACAATATGATTACGACGACATCGTGGATTTTTTGGAGGATCGCATGAGTGAAGCAGACCGCATCGTTTTTGAGCAAGCGCTCGAAACGGATGCTGCCTTGGTTGAGCGCGTAAATGTGATCAGGGCGGAAGCCAAAGTACACCGCATGCTGCGGGATGCGCACATCATGCGCCAGTTTGAGGATTGGGATCAAGCAGCCGCTGAAAAAAAAACAGATTTTTCTACTTCCCGGCAGGGGAACTTTGATATCGTAGCGATACTCAAAAAAAACAGGATCCTTTTTGCGATCGGTTTTTTATTGTTGATTTGCGTTGGGACTATTTTTTTTTTTCGGCTAAAATCTGTTCCGGCGTTACCCGTCCA
>VYMB01000233.1_pt1 | contig 12902 bp, 11 predicted proteins | sample 5115321 | NCBI WGS metagenome assembly VYMB01 (sample SAMN12291794, study PRJNA351875) | freshwater metagenome | isolation source: freshwater lake | place: USA: Michigan, Wintergreen Lake | collected 2011-08-02 | reverse complement strand
AATGTACCGCAAGTCCTTCGTCATCGCTCTGCCTATCTAAATGGTTGCCTTTTTTAACTTTTTTATTGAGTTCATTAAGCATTTCTACTTATTACAAAGGTGAGATGCTCCCCTCTTAATTTAACATCGGAAATCGAACAATATCTCAGCCAAAAAGCGATGGAGAAAGGTCTTTCTCTAGAAGCTTATGTCCTTAAGCTACTTAAATATAGCGTTTCTGATTCATAAGAGGTACATTTCCGATCCTGAACAGCTTAATCAGCAAAGGTTTACGTGTGCCGCACAGATGCGAGAACCGCTATATACTATTTTAGAACAAGAAAAACAGACTAAACTGGTTAATTTACTTCAATCTTGGATTGATGAAGAAGATGAACAGGAACAACAAGAAACCGGTGAATATTTAATCGAAGCACTCGATCAAGATCGCTTATCGGAGCGTCCTTTATTTCCGGCTGAATTAAAGGGAGTAACTTGGTGAATAAGCTGCCCGCAAATTTAAATTGCTTGTTGAGATCAGGCAAGGGGGGATTGGTGGGGATTTAGCTGCGCGGGGGTCGCAGGATCTGGTCCTCCCCAACGGGGTTTGGGGGTAGAAACCCTCAAGAGACCAGATTGAGTGATAAAATCAGAAATAACGCCCAATTTTAACCGAGGGGTTCCTTTAAAAAATCCCAACTTAGTCAATATCAAAAATGAGATGTACCCCAGAGGAGTTCTCCCTATGGATAGCAACCGATTAATCGAAGAATTAAAAAATCCCGACTTTTATCCTCATGCTGTCAAAATTCCCGTTGAAATTATCCAAACCCATGCTTCAATTATCTTCTTGACAGGAGATTATGCCTATAAAATCAAGAAACCAGTTAATTATAATTTTTTAGATTTCTCCACTTTAGAAAAGAGAAAATATTATCTAGAACAGGAACTAGAGTTAAATAAAAAAGTTGCCGCCAATATCTATCTGGAAGTTTTGTCAATTAATGATCAACAGGGGAGCATAAGTTTAAATGGAGAAGGAAAGGCGATCGAATACGTTTTAAAAATGAATCAGTTTCCCCAAGAATGTTTACTTAGTAAAATGTTTGAACGGGGAGAACTAACGGAAAAAGCGATCGAGTCTTTGGCTGAAAAAGTGGCAGAATTTCATCGTCAGGCTGTGACTAATTCCTATATTACTCAATTTGGCAATTTAGAAATTATTAAACAAGCTTTTGATGAAAACTACCAACAAACTGAGAAATATATTAATTTTGTCCAAACCCAAAAACAATACGATGAAACAAAAGCTTATACAGATAAATTCTTCGCAGAACACCGAGATTGGTTAGAGGAAAGACAAATAAAAGGGATGATTCGTGAATGTCATGGAGACCTACATTTAAATAATATCTGTCAGTGGCAGGGAGAAATACAATTATTTGATCGCATAGAATTTAACGAATCTTTTCGCTTCGTTGATGTCATGTATGATATTGCTTTTACAGTCATGGATTTAACCGCTAGAGGGAGAAAAGATTTCGCTAATTTATTTGTCAATACTTATTTAGAACAAACCGCCGACTGGGAGGGTTTAAAAGTCTTGCCTCTCTACCTGACTAGACAAGCGTATGTGAGGGCAAAAGTCAATAGTTTTTTGCTTGATAGTGACAGTTTTTCCGAGGAAATTCAAGCCAATGCACAGGATTATTATCAATTAGCTTGGCAGTACACACAACCGCAGAAACCGAGATTAATTCTGATGTCGGGATTTTCTGCATCGGGTAAGAGTACCATAGGGAAAGTAATTGCTAAAAATCTTAATGCTATTCAGATTCGTTCCGATGCAGTTCGCAAACATTTGGCTGGAATTGACTTAAATCAAAGAGGAAGTCTAGATATATATAGTCTCGAAATGAGTCAAAAAACCTTCGCTAGACTGGCGGAATTAGCCCGAATTTTAATAGCTTTAGGTTATCCAGTTATTCTCGATGCACGCTACGATAAATATGCGTGGCGAGAACCTTTATTAACCTATGCCCAAAATTTACAGATTCCTTTTCATATTGTCCATTGTCACGCACCTATAGAAGTTTTAAAACAACGGATTGCCGCTAGAAAATGCGATATTTCTGATGCTACTATCGAGGTTTTAAATGCCCAAATTGAGAAAACAGAACCTTTTAATGAAAAAGAACAACCCTATCTAATTTCCCTAGACACTACTAATCCCGATTGGCTAGAATTTTTAGAGAGTCAATTAGGTAAATAGGTTGAGATGAATCACCGATATAGCCATTCTTAGGATTAAGTTATAGCGTTTACTGTTCACAAGAGGTACATTATCGGTGTTAAAAAGCTTAATCAGCAAAGGTTTAAATGTGCCACACAGGTGTGAGAAAAGCTATATCTTGTATAAAGTAGCAAAAAGGAGAAGTGATGGAAACTGTAGTGTTAAATCTAGAGACAGTTAATTTGACTGATGAACAATTTTATCATCTCTGTCAGGCTAATCAAACATGGAATTTAGAACGTAATCAGAAAGGAGAATTATTAATTATGCCTCCCGTGGGTGGAAATAGTGGTAATCGAGAAGCTGAGTTAATTGCTGATGTAACGATTTGGAATCGTCAAAGTAATTCTGGTAAAGTCTTTAGTTCTACTGATTCCTTAACCTCTTTACGGGAAAAGATGCGCGAATATTTAGCCAGTGGTTTACGTTTGGGTTGGTTGATTAATCCGCAACAGCAGCAGGTGGAAATCTACCGACTAAATAGCAGTGTGGAAATTATTAATTTACCTGCGATTTTATCCGGGGAAGATGTCTTACCTGGGTTGGTTTTGCATTTAACGTAGGAAGGATTGAGTACCCAGACAGAATTAATTACACATATTTTTCCCTGAACTGATAAGTGATACAGCAGTTCTGGCGTTCTCTAAAACCAGAGACTTATGAGTTATCTTGTATAAAGTAGCAAAAAGGAGAAGCGATTATGGAAGCTGTAGTGTTAAATCTAGAGACAGTTAATCTGACCGATGAACAATTTTATCATCTCTGTCAGGACAATCAAACATGGAATTTAGAACGTAATCAGAAAGGAGAATTATTAATTATGCCTCCCGTGGGTGGAAATACTGGTAAACAGGAAGCTAATTTGATTGTTAAAGTTGGGGTATGGAACGAGCAAACTCAACTTGGTGAGGTGTTTAGTTCTTCGACACTGATTCCTTAACCTCTTTACGGGAAAAGATGCGCGAATATTTAGCCAGTGGTTTACGTTTGGGTTGGTTGATTAATCCGCAACAGCAGCAGGTGGAAATCTACCGACTAAATTGCGATGTGGAAATTATTAATTTACCTGCTATTTTATCTGGGGAAGATGTGTTACCCGGGTTGGTTTTGAATTTAACTAAGGAAGGATGACAGGGAATAACAAAGGGAATGACACCGCATCAGGATAGCTCTATTTTGTCAAAATATTTCCAGAAAAGCGATCAATTGTCAGCTTGGCGGTGTATAATCTCTCAATATCTCCCAAAAAAAACAATCAGGATTTCAGGAACAGATTCTCTCGCTACTTCTTCAAAAAAAGAGGAAACTCTCAGTCACAACATTGATATTTGTCAATAATGTCACCTAAAATTTTCAATCATCACTTTACTCCCCTCAAATCCCTCTCTCTGGGGTTATTTCTCCTACAAGCTTTCACTCCCCTCACCCTAGCAGCCCCCCCGCGAGAACCGGATCAAACCGTCGGCTGTGATATTCTGGTGGTGGGTGGTGGTTTAGCCGGTGCCGGTGCGGCCTACGAAGCTTTATTATTAGGAAAAACCGTCTGTTTAACCGAGATTACCGACTGGGTGGGGGGACAGATATCTTCTCAGGGAACCTCCGCATTAGATGAAAGACGGACACAAAGAGAAAAATTATTTTTCCCGAAAGGTTATCTAGAATTTAGGGAAAGAATTAGAAAGCATTACGGGAAACGCAACCCCGGAGAATGTTGGGTAAGCGGGTCTTGTTTTTTGCCTTTTGATGGACATAAATTATTATTTCAACAGTTAGAAGACGCTGCCAAAAAAGGTAAAGGAACCCTGAAATGGTTTCCCTCCACGGTAGTCAAAGAATTAAATATTGAAACTTTACCCAATCGCGGTACCGGTCAACAGATTACCAGTGTAATTGCTATTCAACATAGTCCCGCAAAAGGTACTCCTCCCCTAAATACCGAGTTTTTATCGCAAAAAATGGAGGATATCTATCGCTACGAAAATTCTCCCCGTTTTGATAAGAAAATCCTCCGTTTTGTCCCCAAATCCTCCCAACCGAATCAATTAGCAGATTGGTATGTGATTGAAGCGACCGAAACCGGGGAAATAATCGGATTATCAGATATTCCCTACCGTTTAGGTGTCGATAAGCGCAGTTATCTCGAACCTTCTTCCTCTAGCGTCACTGGCGACCCCTACTGTACCCAAGGCTTTACCTATACCTTCGCCATGGAGGAAACAGAAAAACCACAAACCCACGAGAAACCCGTTTATTATGAACGCTATGCCCCCTATTTTAGCTATGAATTGCCGCGATTAGCCGATTTTGACCTCGTTTTCACCTATCGTCGTATTTGGAGTCCGCAACTGGGTAAAGAGAAAACCTTTGGGGGAATTACTTTCACTGAATCCGTCCCGGGGGATATTTCCATGCAGAATTGGACTTGGGGAAATGATTATCGTCCGGGGACCGCTAAGGATAACTTTATCTACACCCGTGAACAGTTGCAACAGTTAGGACAGTTATCTCCGGGGGGATGGATGGGAGGATTACGCACAGAAACCCTCGCGAGGGGCGAAGAACACGCCATTTCCTACTATTATTGGTTAGTAGAAGGAACCACCGATTCCCAGTTAGGAGACGGGGTAAAAGTTCCCCATTTGAATAACCGTTATCTCTCCGGTTTTGATTCTCCCATGGGGACTGCCCACGGTTTGTCAAAATATCCCTATATTCGGGAAGCAAGACGGATTATCGGTCGTCCTTCCCTGACTTTCCCCGATGGTTTTAGCGTCACAGAAATCGATATTTCCCGACAAAATTTTCAAAGCGATTTCTATCGTCAAAATCTTTCTCCAGCAGAATATCGGCGCTTAATTGCCACCTTGGCAGGATTAGAGGGATTTTCTGTACTTGATGGGACATTATCCCCCGACAAGGCCGTTAAACGCAAGCGATCGACTATTTACCCCGATTCCGTCGGTATCGGTCACTATGCGATTGATTTTCATCCCTGCATGACGGAACATCCCCCCGAAAAACCGGGTAATACAGAAAAAGCAGGAGAAAGACGGGGACAAGGGCAAGCTTACCCTTTCGAGATACCTTTAAGGGCTATAATTCCCCAAAAAATCGATAATTTACTGATAGCCGGTAAAAGTATCGCCCTTAGTCATATTGCCGCGGCCGCCTATCGTGTCCATTCCTTCGAGTGGTCTTCTGGGGTAGCTGCTGGCATCACGGCCGTGTATGCTTTAGATAATAATGTACTGCCCTATCAATTGGTAGAAAGTGATTTTCTCATTGGGAATAAACAACTGCGAGAATTACGGCAAAAAATCGACGCAAGTGGTAATCCAACTATTTTCCCCGATGCCTCAATTTTCCGGTCGATGGATAATTGGTATTAATTAACCGGAATTGCAGGAGTCAGGAGATGGCTTTTTATTTTATTCTCCCATCTCCCTTCTCCCCACTCTCCTATAGCTTTTAAACAGGATTTAGTATAATAGGAAAAAACCCCATCTTTGTTCAAGATGGGGCAAGGTAAAAATCAAATCAATCTAAACAGTAACAGGTTCTCGATCGAGGGGTTTAACGCGATCTAGCAGGGTCTGCAATTGTTCCCCTTCAATCACCTCTTTACTGAGGATTTCTTGGGCAATTTCTTCGAGCAAATCGCGATTTTGAGCAAGGATATCCAGGGCCTGCTGATGACCATTTTCGACAATCTCTTTCACTTCATTATCGATCGCTTTGGCCGTATCATCGCTCACCAAGCGCCGGGGATTCATCATACCATCTCCCAGAAAACTATTCTGTTGACCTTTTTCGTAGGCTAGGGGACCTAAGGTCTTACTCATACCATAAGTAGTCACCATGCGTTCGGCCAAATCCGTCGCCCGCTGCAGGTCATTAGCGGCCCCAGTAGTAATACTACCAAAGATAATTTCCTCGGCGGCCCGACCACCTAAAAGAGTAGCAATTTGGTCGCGTAATTCCGTATCATCCATAAGGAAACGGTCTTCCGTGGGCATTTGCAGGGTATAACCGAGGGCTGCCATGCCGCGAGGCACGATCGAAATCTTGGCAACTTTACCACCCCCCGGCATAACTGCACCGACGAGAGCGTGACCAACTTCGTGATAAGCGACGATTTTCTTCTCTTTTTCCGAGAGAACCCGGCTTTTCTTCTCTAAACCCGCCACTACCCGCTCGATTGCCTCATTAAAGTCCTCTTGGGCGACGGTGCTGCGTTGATTGCGCGCTGCCAATAAAGCCGCCTCATTGACTAAATTAGCTAAGTCAGCACCGGCAAAACCGGGGGTACGAGTAGCAATCTGTTTTAAATCCACATCTGATCCTAATTTTACCTTACCTGCGTAGATTTCGAGGATTTTTAAGCGTCCAGCCAGATCGGGACGATCAACTAACACTTGGCGATCAAAACGTCCCGGACGTAAAAGGGCGGGATCAAGAGTTTCTGGGCGATTAGTAGCAGCCAGCACGATCACCGTCGCATCCCCGGCGTTAAAACCGTCCATTTCCGTCAATAATTGGTTTAAAGTCTGTTCCCGTTCATCGTTTCCTCCCATAAAATTACCGTTAGCGCGAGATTTACCGATCGCGTCTAATTCATCGATAAAAATAATACAGGGGGCTTTTTTCTTGGCCTGTTCAAACAGATCTCGCACTCGGGCTGCACCTGCACCGACAAAGAGTTCCACGAATTCCGAACCTGAAATACTAAAGAAAGGAACTCCCGCTTCTCCCGCAACTGCTTTTGCCAGCAGGGTTTTTCCTGTCCCCGGCGGACCGACTAGGAGGACACCCTTGGGAATCCGCGCCCCGATTTGAATGTAACGTTGAGGATATTTGAGAAATTCGACGATTTCGGCCAATTCGGTTTTCGCTTCTTCCACACCGGCCACATCTTTAAAAGTGGTTTTGGTGGTGTCTCCTTCCACATAGACTTTAGCGCGACTTTTGGTAATCGATAAAGCCCCGGCTGGACCACCGCCACCGCTGCGGGCGAGGAAAAATTGCCAAATACCGACAAAAATCAGGGGAGGAATCACCCAACTAAGGACACTACCAATCCAGCCATTTTTTGGCGGTGGAGCGGCGGCGAATTCTACGCCCTTAGCTTCCAGACGTTTGGGCAATTCTAGGTCAAAAATCGGTGTAGTGCTGAAAATTCGTCCGTAGTTGCCCTCTTGGTCGTTTTTAAGCTGATAACGAATCTCATTCTGTCCCACGGATACCCTAGCGACGTTGCCATCTTCCACTTGGTCGATAAAAAGACTGTAGGGAACTTTGGGGACGCTAGGGCCAAATAATTGCGGAAAAAGGAGGTTAACAATCAGAAATAAGCCGCCTACGGCTAATAAAACATTACCGATCAGGCGAGATTGTGAAGGAGGTTTGCTTTTTATACTCATTGCTGGGCCTGATTGATTAAAATTATTCTCTATCCTCCCCTCATTATAGGCTGTTGACTGCTCAAGTTCAGATTGAATCAGGCGGGGGGATTACCGTCGTCTTCGGGCGGTTTTTGCCCTAGTAAAGCCTCTAGACGAGTTTGGGCAAGCTCAAAATCCGGCGCAATCCCTAAAGCTTTTTGATAACAGGCGATCGCTTCTTCTTTTTCGCCTAAATTTTCTAGGGTACTGCCGCGATTGTACCAAGCTTGATAAAAATTATCGTCCGCTTCTAGCACCTGTTGCCAACATTCTAAAGCCTCTTGCCAACGTTGCAGTCCGTATAGGGCGCTGCCTCTAGCGTTAAGGATCTGGTGATCGTTGGGGGTGATTTCTAGGGCGCGATCATAACTATTTAAAGCTTCTTCGTAGTTACCGACCATGGCTAAGGCACTACCCCGATTATGCCAGGCCGAGGCTAATTGGGGATCGATCTTCAAGGCCTGTTCCCAATCAGCGATCGCATTTGACCAATTGCCTAAATTTGCCTGTTCTAAGCCCTGATTAAACCAATCTGCGGCAGTTTCAGGGTTTTTACCTTCCTGTGAGGAAAATTGAGCGATGAGACTATCAATAATGCTTTCTGCGTCCTTATTTTCGATGCCTAATTGTTCGGCCATTTGGCCCGCTAGGGTAGGATCGTTTTGCAGACGGTTAAATAATTCATCGAGGGTGAGGGTTTCTAATTGGGGATTTTCTGGGTCAGTACCGTTAAAATCGCTAGTTTCACCCGAATATAAGAGATTTTCTGGAGGTTGCGGCAGGGAATAACTGCCCGGGGCCTCATCTTCGCCGGCGTATTCCCAGATTAAAGTGGCAGTTTCTTTGGTGTAGAGTTGATAACCGATCTCGTAGGAAGCTTCACCAATACGTTCAATCCCCGGGAAAGCGCGGGCTAATTCTCCTAAACGGATCATTCTGGTGGCGAGAATTTGGTTAAGGGAAGCGGAGGATTGCAGACGGGTTCCAAAACGCTCTAACCATTCTACCCAATCTTTTTGCCGACCTCGATCGCCCAATTGCTCAAAAAATCTCAGAATTCTGCCTTCGTGCCAACCGTGGGCCACTCCATCGAGTAACTGCATATAGAGAAACTCGTAATCCGTATCGGTTAGGGGAACAAATTCGATCGCTTGTACTTTCCCCTTTCCCCCTTGTCCCCCCAAAAGTCGGGTAAAAAAGTTTTCGATCGCACGCCAAAGTTTTCTTAAAAGTCCCTGCATTCTAATCTCGACACTGGTTTTATTAATCTTGCAAGCATCACCCAATTAGTCTAGCAGTTATCAGTTATTGGGGAATAGGGGTCAGGGGTGGGGAAGATTTTTCAGGGATCAGTAAACAGTAATCAGTGAAAATACTCCTCACCTAATACCGCTTACCGATCACCGATAACTTAATTATTGGCCATCACCCAATTAACTAGAGTGCGGACGGGAAAACCGGTGGCCCCGGCATTATTAACGCCATTTTCTTTATCGGACCAGACGGGTCCTGCGATATCTAGGTGGAGCCAGGGAGTATTATTAATGAATTGCTTCAAAAATAAAGCGGCTGTAATGGAACCGCCGGGGCGCGGGCCAGTGTTTTTCATATCGGCAATTTGAGACTTCAGTCCCTCGAAATATTTTTCTTCTAGGGGCATCGGCCAGAATTTTTCGCCGGCCAATTTAGCGGCCTCTTGGAGTTGAGCAGCGAGACTCTCATCGCTACTCCATAAACCGGCGATATCGTCCCCCAAAGCGATGACACAGGCCCCGGTTAAAGTGGCTAGATCCACGATCGCATCCACCTCTAATTTTTCCGCAAAAACCAAGCCATCGGCCAGGGTTAATCGTCCCTCGGCATCGGTGTTATTGACTTCAATAGTTTTGCCGTTAGAAGCGGTTAAAATGTCCCCTGGGTGCATAGCGCGACCACTAATCATATTTTCTGTAGCCGGACAGATAAAGTGTACTTCCACTTCTGGCCGTAATTGGGCGATCGCCTTAGCCGCGCCTAGGGTAGCGGCACCACCTCCCATATCCATTTTCATGGTTTCGATGCCACTGCCGGCCCCTTTAATATTCAAACCGCCGGAATCAAAGGTTAAACTTTTGCCGACGATTGCTAGTTTACGTTTCGGGGTCCCTTGGGGTTTATAGATTAAATGAAGGAATTTCGGGGGAATATCCGAGGCTTTGGCCACTCCTAAGAAGGCTCCCATCCCCAAGCTTTCGCATTCTTCCTGTTCCAGAATTTTGAGACTTAATCCGTATTCGGCAGCAATTTGTTCGGCGGTTGCTGCCATGGTCAGGGGGGTGACGGTATTAGCAGGAGCATTGACTAATTCTCTGGCCAGAATCACTCCAGAACAGATTTGCTCGGCTTTGGCGATCGCTGATGCTTGCTCTCCTAAACCCAATAACTCGACGGTTTCTAATTTGGCTCCTTTTTCCTCCTTAGTGGACTTGAAGCGGGTATCATGATGAGTGGCCAGCAGCAGCCCTTCTGCGATTGCGACCGCAGTGGCGGACTGATCACCAACTACTGGTAAACTGATGGCCAGAGCTTGGGTTTTTTGTTGTTTGGCCAGACGAGCGATGGCAGCGGCCGCTAGACCCAGGGTTTGCAGGTCGAAATCGGCAGTTTTTCCCAATCCCACCAGGATTAATTTGCGAATCGGACCTCCACCTAGACGAGTCGCCGCACTGCTGCCTAATTTTCCCTCGAATTCCGTCTCGGAGATGAGATCTCCTAGGTTTCCCCCTAGTTTATCGTTTAATTCTGCCAATTCTCCTGCAATCTCGATGGCTCCTTCTGGTAAACCTAGGGCTAAAGTATCTCCTGTCCAAGTAAGGAGCGAGGTGTCAGTCGATCGAATATCCATTCTTTATCTCGATAATTCTTTGCAAAATGCTTCTATTAATCACTATACTGTAAGCTCTATCAGTTATCATCGATCATCTATTCAGGTTTAGTGGCTCCCTGCCAAGAATCAAGGTCTAGCTCTTGCTAAAATCATTGTCCCTGATTGCTGATGCTGACTGGGGATAACTGCCATAGATTCTACTACTTAGAAAAAAATTATCAAGTTTGTGTCGATCACTCAAGGAGAAATTTTTATGGAAATATCTCGTCCTAATCAAGCAGAATTAACCGCAGAAGAACAACAGGAACTAGAAAAGTTGCGGGCTATTATCGAACAGGCTAGTGTTGATGGCGTGATCACTCAAGGGGAAAGGGAAAGAATCGCCCTAGCTATGAGGTCTGATGGTAAAGTGACCCTAGAAGAATTAGAGTTAGTCAGAACTTTAATTACCGAAAAAGTCACCAAAGGGGAATTAGTTCTTGATTATCTTTAAACTCTGGAAAATCGGATCAAAAAAAAGACGGGGTGAAAACCCCGTCCTATTTGTTAAGAATTATGACAAATCCTTGACTTGTGATACTAATTGTGCTACCACATCTTGAGCGCTACCAAAGAGCATAAAAGTTTTAGGATTGTAGAATAATTCATTTTCTACCCCGGCAAAACCCGATCGCATACTGCGCTTAATCACGATCGTGTGCTGTGCCTTATCCACGTCCAGAATCGGCATTCCATAAATCGGACTAGCTTTATCGTGACGGGCAGCGGGATTAACCACATCATTTGCCCCAATAATTAAAGCCACATCGACGCGCTCAAACTCAGGATTAATATCATCCATATCGTAGAGCTGCGGATAGGGAACATTAGCTTCGGCCAATAATACATTCATGTGTCCTGGCATTCTTCCCGCCACGGGGTGAATAGCATATTTAACCTCAACGCCATTTTTTTCCAACTGTTCAGCCAATTCTCGCACTGCGTGTTGTGCTTGGGCCACTGCCATGCCGTAACCTGGTACAATCACCACAGAACGAGCATAACCGAGCATCATTGCCCCTTCCTCTGAATCGATCGCATGAACCGATTTATCAAGGCTAGAAGTGGAGCTCGCTTCACCTCCGGCACTAGCACCTGTACCAAATGCCCCAAATAGTACACTAGCCAGCGATCGATTCATGGCTTTACACATAATCTGAGTTAGGATAATCCCCGACGCACCCACCAAAGCACCGGCGATGATCAACATACTATTCATCAGGATAAAACCGACTACGCTGGCGGCAAGTCCCGAAAAAGAGTTTAAGAGCGAGATAACCACGGGCATATCGCCGCCGCCGATGGGAAGCACGAATAAAGCCCCGAAAATTAAGGAAAGTCCCACCAAAGTCAGGAAAACATCGATCGAGGTGGGATCGAAAAAGAGATAGACACTACCCCCTAAAAAGGTGAGTAGTAAGAGAATGTTAAAGGGTTGTTGGAAAGGAAAAGTTACGGGCGCGCCACTGATTAATTCCTGTAATTTGGCAAAAGCGAGGACACTACCGGTAAAAGTGACACCGCCGATCAATATACCCAAAATAGCGATCAGTATCGAGTCAAAGGCAATATTTTCACCACTTTGCAGTAAACGCCAGTATTCGCCCATGGCAATTAAAGCGCTGGCAGCACCGCCTAAACCGTTAAAAATCGCCACCATTTGGGGCATAGCTGTCATCGGGACTTTTTGCGCCGAAACTAAGCCGATAATTGAGCCAATCACCAGCGCCACGGCGATTAAACCATAGCTGAGGATTTCTTGATTGATTAAGGTGGCAATAATGGCGATTAGCATCCCGATGGCGGCCAGAAAATTGCCTTGACGGGCGGTAGCGGGGGAAGATAATTGTTTAAGACCGATGATAAATAAAATGGCGGCGAGTAGATAGGATAACTCGATCCCTGTGATCAGGGCATTATTCATGATTTAGCCTCTTTTTTCTTGAACATTTGCAGCATTCGATCGGTAACGACAAAACCACCGACCACGTTAACCATCGCCAAAATAACGGCAATTAACCCTAAAATTACGGTTAATTGGTGCCAATCCGTGCCTCCGGCGATGAGGAGCGCACCGACAACGGCGATACCTGAAATTGCATTCGCTCCCGACATCAGGGGTGTATGGAGAGTGGGAGGAACTTTATTGATTACCTCGAAACCGACAAAGGAAGCGAGGACAAATACCACTAAAGCGGTTAAAAGTTGGGCAGTCATTGGTTAAGTAAAAAGGGGATAGGGGGATAGGGAAGTGGGGTGTGGGGTGTGGGGTGTGGGGTGTGGG
>VYMB01000208.1_pt1 | contig 13025 bp, 11 predicted proteins | sample 5115321 | NCBI WGS metagenome assembly VYMB01 (sample SAMN12291794, study PRJNA351875) | freshwater metagenome | isolation source: freshwater lake | place: USA: Michigan, Wintergreen Lake | collected 2011-08-02 | reverse complement strand
GGTATCGGTTCCCTCGTTGAGAGCTTCAATCACCAAATCGCCGGCATCATTTACCGTATAAGTATCGTTTCCGGCTAATCCAGTCATGGCATCTGCTCCAGAGGTTCCCACAAGCGTGTCCGAACCAGAAGTACTGATAAAGTCATCATTATTGATGGTTCCGGTGGCGGTAGCGGTGGTAATAGTAGCGCCGTTGGTGGCATTGGAGAGGGTGACGGTAAAGGTTTCGTTCGGTTCTACTGTTGTATCCCCCTGAAAGGATTGCTGCCGCTGCCGGTAACTGCCCAGTTAACGTTATTGCTTCCCGTGGTGTTATCCGCACGAGTGACGGTGAAGGTGAAAGCTTTACTGCCACTATTGCCCTCGGTTTGGTTGGCATTAGTGGCGGCAATGGCGAGGGTGGGAACTGCGGGCGTACTCACGGCCCACAACTCCCGACCGTTCACGCCGTTATCGGCAGTGAAGTACAGGGTGCTGCCCACTACTCTCAGATTTTGGGGGTTGGAGCCTCCCGAACCGGGGCGGATATCTTTGACCAGAACCGTACCCGCGGCCGTGCCGTCGCTCTTCCACAATTCCTCACCGTTCACGCCGTCATCGGCAGTGAAGTACAGGGTGTTGCCCACCGCCGTCAGATTGCGGAGGTTGGAGCTAGAGGAACCGGGGCGGATATCTTTGACCAGAACCGTACCTGCCGCCGTGCCGTCGCTTTTCCACAATTCATAACCGTTCACGCCGTCATTAGCCCGGAAGAACAGGGTGTTGCCCGCTGCCGTTAGATAGCGGGGGTAGGAGCCTCCCGAACCGGGGCGGATATCTTTGACCAGAACCGTACCCGCCGCCGTGCCGTCGCTCTTCCATAATTCCTGACCGTTCACGCCGTCCAAGGACCGGAAGAACAGGGTGTTGCCCACCGCCGTCAGAAAGCCGGGGTCGGAGAACCGTACCTGCCGCCGTGCCGTCGCTCTTCCATAATTCCTGACCGTTAAAGCCGTCATTGGCCCGGAAGAACAGGGTGTTGCCCACCGCCGTTAGATAGTAGGGGCTGGAGCCCCCCGAACCGAGGCGGATGTCTTTGACCAAAACCGTACCTGCCGCCGTGCCGTCGCTCTTCCATAATTCCTGACCGTTAAGGCCGTCATCGGCTCTGAAGAACAGTGTTTTGCCTACTACCGTTAGATTTTCGAGGTTGGAGCTAGAGGAACCGGGGCGGATGTCTTTGACCAGAACTGTACCTGCCGCCGTGCCGTCGCTCTTCCACAGTTCAGTGCCGTTAACGTCGTCAAAGGCCCGGAAGAACAGGGTATTGCCCACTGCCCTCAGATTGCTGGGGTCGGAGCCTCCCGAACCGGGGCGGATATCTTTGACCAGAACCGTACCTGCCGCCGTGCCGTCGCTCTTCCACAGTTCAGTGCCGTTAACGCCGTCATTGGCCCGAAAGAACAGGGTGTTGCCCACCACCGTTAGATTGTAAGGGGAGGAGCCAGATAAACCGGGGAAGATATCTTTAACTAGAAAAGGAGTTGACATGATTTTTTCCTGAATAAAGGGTGAAAATTAAACAATTAAGCCGACCTCGATGGCACCATCCAGACGGATTGAGTGCCATCGAGGTCGGTATCCGGTCCAATTAGCGCTGGGTTGCGGTAGCCCGGCAGCAGAGTGACAGCGAAAACCTCCTCCACGCCGCTATTGAACCAAAAAGTCGCCACCAGTTGACTGGTAGCTAGATTGATAATAGCCAACCCGCACCGCAATTGATTACGCCGCTCATCCAGGGGTAAGCCGCCAAAAATCGCCGTTTCTCGGATTTGGGACAACCCAACAAAGGCGTGACCTTCCCAACAGTCTAAACCCCGGGTAAAACCGGGCAATTCGGCCACGATTTCTGTGCTACCAGTTTGGGGATGCCAACGGTTCAAGGTTCCATAACCGGAATTGAGGAAATAGAGATTACCTTGGTAAAGACGGGGAGAATGGGGCATCGCTAAACCCCGCAGAATCACCTCTCCCCTCGGCACATCAATTAAGCATCCCCCTTGGGCTTTATTTTCCCGCCAGAGGCTTTCCTCGTTGGTTTCCCCCAATGCCGTCACATAAGCGGGAGTGCCGCTATTTTCAGCCATAGCCAAGCCATTGAGGTGGCATCGGTCCCCGGAGACTAACTCGGTAATAAAGGGCGGTTTCCACTGGGGGAGAAAACTCCAATTTCCTTCGATGGTTGCCAGACAGTTAAATAAGGTATTGACCACCCAAAGGCGATTACTGCCAAAGGCTAAATCATGACCCATAATCGGGCCGGTGAGGTGAGAGGAACGGGCTAAAAAAGCGATATCCTGTTCCCCTTCTGGTTTAATCTGGGGGGCAATCTCTCGATTAGCGGGTAAATGCCAAATTGCCTGACGAGCGCCCACAGCAATTCCGGTAGCGGTTCGGGTTAAACCCATCGCTTGGTCAAAATGGGCGAAACTCACCCGCATTTGTCCTTGATAAGTGCCAATGCTGGCCACTCGTCCCGCTTGGTAGGTGGAAATCAACACCGAGAGGTCAAGCTGGTTGAGTAATTCCGGCAGATTGAGGCTGTACTCATAATTGACCGGCACTGCTTGGCGCTGAGATGGACTCGCTGCTGGCTCTTGGGTATCTGAAAACTGGGTAGTGTTGCGCGGCAAGCTGTCCATAGAGTTTTTTTTGTATAGATTATAATCGATTATTAAAATTGATTATTGTTTATGGTTTGTTGACTAACCTTAATAAGGTTTGATCCCCCCTTGCCCCCCTTAATAAGGGGGGTGCTGATAGGTTTCAGTTGGCATTAATGCATTAATGGGGTTCATTATAGACAAATTAATCAATATTATTGATAAAGTTTTCTTAAATTTTTTTGTATCAAATTTACTTGAACGGGAGCATTAAATATTTATAATTGAGTTTGTCTAAAACACTTTGGCAATTATGGAATTTTGGAATTGACGAAATCTAGCTAAGTAGGTAGGTGTTAAAAGTTGTCAGACACCCCCCTTATCAAGGGGGGATTAAGGGGGGCAGGGGGGATCGAACCCAAAATCTATCTTCAATTTAACTATAACTACTTACTTAATAATTTAACTTAGGCTTATTCTTTTGGATATAAACTTGATTCTAGAAAAACTATTGGTAATCAGAAAATGCTGACTTCATCACCTCCCAATCTCTCGCAACTTGCCCTTTTATTTCTCAAAATCGGCATTATCGGTTTTGGTGGTCCGGCTGCCCATATCGCTTTAATGGAGGAAGAAGTGGTTAAGCGTCGCGGTTGGATGACTAAGGAGCGATTTCTCGATTTGGTGGGGGCAACTAATCTGATTCCCGGTCCCAATTCCACGGAAATGGCTATTCATATCGGTTATATTTTTGGTGGTTTAGCGGGTTTAATAATCACCGGGGTTTGTTTTATCACTCCTGCGGTGTTAATTACTGGTTTTCTAGCTTGGATTTATACCACCTACGGGACTTTACCGGATGTAGCTCCGATTTTTGCGGGGATTAAACCGGTGGTAATTGCGGTGATTTTTCAGGCACTCTGGCGTCTAGGCAAAAAGGCACTAAAAACCCGTCAATTACTGTTCATCGGATTGGGGGTTATCGGATTATTAATTTTAGGTTTAAATGAAATTATCGCTTTACTGTTAGGGGGAATTATCGGGATGTTTATCCTAAAAAAATTCGCTACTTTACCCCTGATTGTGGCAGGAATAGGCGGTGCGACGGCGGCTGCTACTCCTAGCAATATCCCACCGACATTAACAGGATTAGGGCTATTTTTTCTCAAGGTGGGTAGTGTTTTATTTGGTAGTGGTTATGTGTTAGTTGCTTTTTTAGAAGCGGATTTAGTGCAGGGGAAAGGATGGTTAACCCGACAACAATTATTAGATGCTATTGCTATCGGTCAATTTACCCCTGGTCCGGTGTTATCTACAGCCACTTTTATCGGTTATCAAATATTAGGAGTATCGGGGGCGATTGTGGCGACTCTAGCGATTTTCTTTCCTTCTTTTATCTTTGTTTTATTACTTAATCCTCTCATTCCTAAGCTGAGACAATCCGCTTGGGCGGCTGCTTTTTTAGACGCAATTAATGCTAGTGCTGTGGCTTTAATGGTAGCAGTAATTTTTAATTTAGCCCTAGCTACTTGGTTACAACCCTACGGGAATTTACCTTTTAATTTATTGGCTATCATTCTATCTCTTGTCTCTGGTATTCTTTTGCTACGTTTTCAGGTTAATTCTACTTGGTTAATTCTGGCTGGTGCGCTCATTGGTTTACTATTAAAACAATTAGGTTAGGGGGAAATAAGATAAATTTTGCCTTTAATCCCCCCTTGATCCCCCCTTGATCCCCCCTTAATCAGGGGGGCGCTGATTTGTTAAACTTTTGCCATTGATGTAGTTGCTTCTCTGAGCTTTTCTACCCAGTTATAAATCTGATCGCGATCTAGTCTATAGCTGAGGGGATGAGCGATTAATCGAGAGCTACTAGCAAATAATTCGGCAATTTCTACTAAACCATTTTCGCGTAAAGTTCGACCGGTGGAAACTAGGTCAACTATTGCTTCTGACATCCCCGTAATCGGGCCTAATTCTACGGAACCATAGAGAGGTATAATCTCGACAGGAATATCTAAACGACGAAAATAATCCTTAGCACAATTGACAAATTTTGAGGCAACTTTACCGTGATGGGGAATATCTAAGGGACTTTGATAGGGACTATCAGCAGGGACAGCTACCGACATCCGACAATAACCAAATTTTAAGTCAATTAAATTAGCTACATCGGGAGATTTTTCCAATAAAATATCATAACCGGCGATGCCTAATTGTGCCTGACCGTATTCTACATAAACGGGGACATCTGTGGCTCTTACTAATAAGGCTTTCGCTTGGTTAGTGGGGTCGGTAATCTGTAATTGGCGATTTTTTGAGTCAAGAAAAGCACTAAAATCTAAGCCAATTTTCTGAAATATTTGGATACTTTCGTTTAGTAAAGCACCCTTCGGTAAGGCAATTGTTAGCATAGAGGAAATTATGAATTGGGGTGTGGGGTGTGGGGGAAGAACGTAGGTTGGGCTTCGGCCGTGAGCTCAGCCGAACGGTTGAAGCATGAAACCCAACGTCTGCATGGGTTACGCTACTGCTAACCCATCCTACAAATAATTGTGCCTCCCTACTTATCTGATAACCGAGATGGCAGTCAGTTCTCTAATGACCACATCAGCTAATTGTAAATCTTGATGGTTTTCCGGTTGCCAACTAATTGCGATCGCGGCTGCTGATTTTGCCTGTTTAGCCATTTCCCAATCGGCCCTAGTGTCCCCTACCATCAGGGTTTTCTCCACTGCGGTCCCCAAAGCTTGACAGGTTTCTTGCAATAATAAGGGATCCGGTTTACTTAAACCTCGATCGCAGCCCCGGGCAATTTTAACATAATTTAATAGGTGATTTTCCTTGACAAATTGCTCAACTCGTGCTGTGGTATCGGAGGAAAGAATCGCCAATTGTAAACCGGCCGCGTGCAGATAACGAATTACTTCTAAACATTGGGGATAGAGGGGATTTAAGCGGGGGGGAACCTTTTCATCGGCCGCTTGGAAGGCCGCTTTTGCGATCGCCATAGCCGTTAACCAATCGAGGCCAGTGGAAGCAATACAACCGGCAGCGGCGATATGATTATCTCTGCGGCTGCCCACTGCCATTAAACCAGCAGGATTGAGACTATTTGCCCCAATACCGAAAGTTTTAGTCAATAAAGACTCTAAACCTGGAATTCGCGATTCAATGGCTTGTACCCGAGCTATAGCTCGATCGTACCAGAAAGCCCGCGAATCCTCTAGCGTACCGTCTTTATCAAAAACAATCCCTTGAATATCTCTAAATTCTCGATTACCACAGCGAATTATCGGCAAATAAACCCCCTTATTTTTATCTATATTGTCAGTCATCATTTTAGCTTTCAGGATTCAGGATTCAGGAGACAGGATTCAGGATTCAGGATTCAGGAGACAGGGGACAGGATTCAGGAGACAGGAGACAGGGGACAGGATTCAGGAGATTATTTTTTATTTATTCTCCCCACTTCCCCACACCCCACACCCCACACCCTACTTTCCTATACCTTTTAAACAGGATTTAGTATTACTCCTCAAAGGCTGCTTTTTGCTGACGGACTAAATCGACACCGCGAGAAGTTCCCAGACGGGTGGCCCCGGCCTGGATAAGAGCGAGTGCTTGTTCAAGAGTGCGAATTCCGCCGGATGCTTTAATTCCTACCCTGCCTTTGCTAATTTCCTTGAGAAACTTCACATCGCTAACCGTTGCTCCTCCAAACCAGCCGGTACTGGTTTTTAGATAACTCACTCCTGCATCCATGCAAATCTCTGCCGCTAAACGTTTCTCGGTGTCCGTCAGTTGCGAGGTTTCCAGAATCGCTTTTACCGTCTGGCCGGTTTCCTGACAAATACTGGCAATTTCTTGGAATAATTGCTCGGATTTCCCATCTTTTAGCCAACCGAGATTAATAACCACCTCTAACTCCTTAGCACCATTATCTACGGCTTCTAAAGCCTCATAACGTTTAACTGCGGAGGTAGTGGCCCCTGCGGGAAAACCAATCACGGTAGAAACTAAAGTTTTTTTGCCGTGGAGTAACTGCACAGCTTGCTTAACGGCAGCGGGATAAACGCAGACGGTGGGAAAATGATATTGATCAGCCTGTTGACAGTAAGCCTCTAATTGTTCACTGGTGGCGGTGGGGATGAGGAGAGAATGGTCGATATATTGTGCTAAATCTAGATCAGAATCGGTGATAGCCATTATCTACGCCTTAATATAGTCAATCGATCGCTATTTTCTCATTTTATAGAAGTCACACAGCAAAGTCATGTCTCGCTAACCTAGAAATTCCGAGACCAGCAAAAATCCAGTAACCTAGGAAGAAACCGTCACAAGTGAAGACTAGGAGACAATAGACCTATGTTAGAAGCGTATCATCAGCACGTTGCCGACCGAGCGAAATTAGGTATCCCTCCCCTTCCCCTTAATGCTCAACAAACGGCGGAATTATGCGAAATACTCAAAAATCCGCCCGAAGAACTTAAGGGAGAATTGCTGACCCTGCTGCGTGACCGTGTTCCCCCCGGAGTTGATGAAGCGGCCTACGTTAAAGCGGGATTTTTAACAGGAATTGCCAAAGGTGAAATAAAATCTAGCGTTATCTCCCCCCAGGGTGCGGTTAGCTTACTGGGAACCATGGTCGGTGGTTATAACGTTCATTCTCTGATTGAACTGCTGAAATCCAGAGATATTAATATCGGCGCTGCCGCTGCCAGCGCTTTAAGTAAAACCCTGCTGGTATTCGACGCATTTAACGAGGTTTTGGAATTATCCGACACCAATCCCTACGCTAAACAGGTTATCGATGCTTGGGCCAATGGCGCTTGGTTTATCGCTAAACCGAAACTCGCCAAAGAAATTACCGTCACCGTCTTCAAAGTACCCGGAGAAACCAATACAGATGACCTATCTCCCGCCCCCCATGCCACCACCCGGCCCGATATTCCCCTTCATGCCTTGGTAATGTTAGAAACCCGTCAACCCGGGTCCTTAGAAACCATTGCCGAATTGAAAAAATTGGGCCATCCGGTCGCCTATGTGGGGGATGTGGTTGGGACTGGTTCCAGCCGAAAATCGGCAATTAACTCGGTTCTCTGGCATATCGGCGATGATATTCCCTTTGTACCTAATAAACGTGCTGGTGGCTATATTTTAGGCAGTAAAATCGCCCCTATCTTCTTTAATACTGCTGAGGATTCCGGCGCTTTACCGCTTGAATGCGATGTTAGCCAAATGAACACGGGGGATGTGATTAAAATTTATCCCTACGAAGGCAAAATCACCAACGAAGCGGGCGCAACTATTAGCACTTTTAGCCTCAAACCTGAGACAATTCTGGATGAAGTGCGGGCCGGCGGTCGTATTCCCCTATTAATCGGTCGCAGTCTCACCGATAAAACCCGTCACGCCTTGGGACTTGAATCTAGTACCCTATTTACTCGTCCAACTATGCCTAGTGACACAGGCAAAGGTTACACCCTAGCACAAAAAATGGTCGGCAAAGCTTGCGGTTTACCCGGGGTACGGCCGGGTACTTCCTGTGACCCGATTATGACCACGGTAGGGTCTCAAGATACCACTGGCCCGATGACCAGAGACGAGTTAAAAGAGTTAGCCTGTTTAGGTTTTAGCGCTGATTTAGTCATGCAGAGTTTCTGTCACACGGCAGCCTATCCCAAACCGGTTGATATTCAAACTCATCACCAATTACCGGACTTTTTCTCTACCCGGGGTGGGGTCGCTTTACGTCCGGGAGATGGCATTATTCACTCCTGGTTAAATCGGATGTTATTGCCGGATACGGTGGGGACTGGAGGCGATTCTCATACTCGTTTTCCTTTGGGAATTTCCTTTCCTGCGGGGTCGGGTTTAGTGGCATTTGCCGCCGCTTTGGGAGTAATGCCTTTGGATATGCCGGAATCGGTTTTAGTGCGTTTTACGGGGGAATTACAACCCGGTGTGACTCTGCGCGATATTGTTAATGCTATTCCCTACGTTGCCATGCAAGAAGGCAAATTAACCGTGGAAAAACAGAACAAAAAAAATGTTTTTAACGGTCGTATTATGGAGATGGAAGGGCTGCCGGATTTGAAATTAGAACAGGCTTTTGAGTTAACCGATGCCACGGCGGAACGTTCCTGTGCTGGTTGTACGATTAAGTTAAGTACGGAAACAGTGGCGGAATATTTACGCTCTAATGTGGCCCTGTTAAAAAATATGGCTGCCCGGGGTTATAGTGATGCCAAAACTATCCTACGTCGGGTCGCAAAAATGGAACAATGGTTAGCTAATCCTGTGCTGATGGAGGCCGATAAGGATGCCGAATATGCGGATATTATCACCGTCAACTTAAACGAGATTAAAGAACCAATTGTTGCCGCACCCAATGACCCCGATAATATCAAGTTAATGTCGGAATGCGCTGGGGATAAAATTGATGAGGTGTTCATCGGTTCTTGTATGACTAATATCGGTCATTATCGCGCCGCTGCTAAGATATTAGAAGGAGCAGGAGTTGCTAAGGCTAAACTGTGGATTTGTCCCCCCACCCGCATGGATGAAAAACAATTGCGCGATGAGGGAATGTACGGCATTTTTGCCGCTTCCGGGGCGCGTACTGAGATGCCGGGATGTTCCCTTTGTATGGGTAATCAAGCGCGGGTTGAAGACAGAGCGACGGTATTTTCCACCTCGACTCGTAACTTCAATAATCGCATGGGTAAAGATGCGCGAGTCTATCTCGGTTCCGCCGAATTAGCGGCAGTTTGCGCGCTTCTCGGACGCATTCCCACCGTTGAGGAATACCTGGCAATTGTCACCGAGAAAATTAATCCTTTTGCTGGCGATTTATACCGCTATTTGAACTTTAATGAAATCGCCGGTTTTGAGGATGAAGGCCGGGTAATTCCCCTAGAAGATTTACCTAAGATTGAGGATATCTTAGGGATTCCTTCTGGTGTTTTGAGTTAGTATGAAGTTTAGGGTGAGCTATGAAAAGCTCACCTTATTGACGATTTTTGTGACCAAGGAGATTAAAATTATGAAATTAGACCAATTTGAATATATTTATAATCGAGGCGAACCTAATGAATGGCGAATTGATGGATGTCAGCTAGGCAATATTAATTTAATTGTTGGTAAAAATGCTAGTGGAAAATCCAAAATACTCAGTGCCATATACACGATATCAGAACTATTATTAGAAGGAAGAAGATTGATTCCAGTTCAAAAAACTCAGGAATGGCATTTGTTATTTGACCAAAATTCTGAACGACAAACAGAATATTTAGTAGAATCAAAAAATGGACACATAGTTAAGGAAAAGTTAGCTATTAATAAAGACATATTTTTAGAAAGAAATGTGTCTGGAGAAGGCGAGATTTTCGCTCAAGAACTTAATCAAGATATTCGCTTTCAAACACCTAAAACAGAATTAGCAGTAGTCAAGCGTCGAGATACTATCCAGCATCCTTTTTTAGAAGATATATATAAATGGGCAAATGCGCTTAGATTTTATGAATTTGGTACGAACTTGGGAAAAGATACTATAGCCCGTATTCCTCAAACAGTAGAACTTAATAAAAATGACGTGAATTTTAAAGATCATGAATCTGTTATTACTATCTTTTTACTCGGTAAACAAGAGCTTGGCGATAAATTTACACAATTGATTATTGAAGATATGAAAAAAATTGATTACGATATTTCTAGTATCGGAACCAAAACACCCTCTTTTATTTCTAATTCTGCTTTCCTTGCTGACCCTAACCTATTAGGTCAATATCTCTATGTACAAGAAAAAAATTTAAATTATTATACAGAACAATCGGAAATATCTCAAGGAATGTTTAGAGTATTATCTTTGTTAATTCAAGTTAATTACTCTTTGCTTTCAGATCAGCCTAGTTGTATTATTATTGATGATATCGGGGAGGGTTTGGATTTTCAAAGATCTTCAGCTATAATTAAACTTTTAATTGAGAAGGCGAAAACAGGGCTGATTCAACTTATCATGACCACTAATGATGAGAATATCATGAATGGTGTTCCTCTTGAGTATTGGTCAGTTATCGAACGACAACCGGGAGTTGCTAAATTACATAATTACTCTAATTCTCCTGAACAATTTGAACAGTTTAAACATATTGGACTGAATAACTTTGATTTTTTTGCTAGTGAATTTTACTTGCAGAAACCCGATTCAGAGGAAGTGATAGATTGATGTTACAGAAAAAACTAGCGATTTTTGTAGAAGGACAGACCGAAAGGATATTTATAACCAGGTTACTTCAAGAAATTGCAGGATACAAAAAAGTTTCTGTGGAAGTTTATCAAGTGCGGGGAGATAAAGCTAATCGCAAAATTCAACCGCTAAAATCAAATCTCATCGAAGCAGCTCCTTTTTTTATTCTTTTGTACGATTGCGGATGTGATTCTCATGTACTTTCCGATATAAAAAAACAACATAATAGTTTAACTAATAATGGTTATGAAAAAATTTTAGGTTTACGAGATTTATATCCCGAACCTCTAGAAAATAGAACTAAGGTAGAAAATGGCATTAAAGGATTTTTAAAACCTTTACTTCAGAACAAGGGAATTCCCATTTCGATGATTTTAGTGATTATGGAAATCGAAGCTTGGTTTTTAGGTGAATACAGTTTTCTGACTAAAATAGATAGTTGTTTAACATCTAAGTTTATTCTAGACAATTTAGGTTTCGATCTAAATGCCCTAGATGTAGAACAAATACCACATCCTAGGGAACCACTGAACAAAATTTATCAATTAATACAACGAAGCTATGATAAAAGCGAAAGGACTGTGGAAGAAATAGTTAGTCTCCTAGATTATGAGTTTATATATTTGCATCTAGTTGAAAAGATCAAACAACTCAAGCAGCTTATTGATGCAATCAATCTTTTTTTACAGTAAAAATACACCTACAGCATTTCTCATCAAGATAAAGTGTAACCTACTTTGACATCGACCACTTACTCCCCAAAACGAAAACTTCGCACCTCACCATTAAGATAACTGCCGTAATACTGCTCACTTAATATTCTATTTTCCTACTGATAACTGATAACTGATAACTGATAGACGGTTGACAGCTTAGATGTGTAATTAATTTTGCTTAGGGACTGACAGCTATTTAAATATACTTTTGCCACTTCATCCTTGACTCGCCGGTTCAAGGGTTAGATATTTTCCGAGCAAAAGTGCTACAATGTAATCTTAGGGGTCAAAACAATCAAGGAGAAGAGCATGGTCAGCAAAATTGATCGCCAAGCATTTTTACAATCCTTAATCGTGCCACCGGGTAAAGAAATTTCTCTGCACAAAGACTACGATCCCGGGTTTAAGCCAGACTACATTACCAAAGAAGATGCCACTTTGCTGCTGCAACAGGGGATCGAAAAAATGGCCGAGTTTCAAGATAAACTCTATGCCCAGGATACCTATGCCCTGTTAATTAATCTGCAAGCGATGGATGCGGCGGGTAAAGATGGTACGATCAGACACGTTATGTCGGGTTTAAATCCCCAAGGCTGTCAGGTATTTAGCTTTAAAGTTCCCTCGGCCGAAGAACTAGATCACGATTATCTCTGGCGATATTATAAAGCCTTACCGGAGCGGGGTCGTATCGGTATTTTTAATCGTTCTTACTACGAAGAATTATTAGTTGTGCGCGTCCATCAAAATTTATTGGAACGGCAAAAACTCCCCCCAGAAGACAGAACCAAGAAAGTTTGGCAGCGACGTTTTGAGGAGATCAATAATTTTGAAAAATATCTGGTTAACAATGGGGTTATTGTCCTGAAATTCTTTCTCAATGTTTCTAAAGAAGAACAGAAAAAACGATTTTTGGAAAGAATTGATCGCCCTGAAAAAAACTGGAAGTTTTCCGAAAATGATGTCAAAGAAAGGGCTTTTTGGGATGATTACATGAAAGCCTACGAGGAGGTATTCAATCATACCAGTACCGAGTGGGCTCCTTGGTATATTATCCCAGCTGATTGCAAATGGTTTACCCGTTTAGCTGTGGGGGCGGTTATTTATTACACCCTGGAATCCCTCGGTTTACGATATCCCACCGTCACCGAAGAACATCGCCAAGCTTTACTGAAAGCCAAAGAAATCCTCGAAGACGAGCCAGATTAAAAATGGAAGAAAATCCCGAAAAAGCGATAATTGCCGGAAAATCGATCGTATAATCGATCTCGATTTTAAAGAATTCCCCCTATGAATTATCGCATCGATCGCCGCACCTATGCTGAAACCTACGGCCCCACCATCGGGGATAAAGTTCGCCTGGCAGACACGGAATTATTTATCGAAGTCGAAAAAGATTTCACCACCTACGGCGATGAG
>VYMB01000186.1_pt1 | contig 13454 bp, 11 predicted proteins | sample 5115321 | NCBI WGS metagenome assembly VYMB01 (sample SAMN12291794, study PRJNA351875) | freshwater metagenome | isolation source: freshwater lake | place: USA: Michigan, Wintergreen Lake | collected 2011-08-02 | reverse complement strand
GGATCTCCTTGAGTGGGTTCTAAACCCACTCGTTAAAAGGTCTTCATGTACAGGCGGGGGCAATGTCACCACCGAGGAGGGCTCATGATCCTCCCTTGGGCACACAGACTTATTCCAGCCGGGGCGCATGGTTTGCGTCGTATTCCGGGCCAGTCCGTTAATCTGGCCCACCCCCTATTTGGCGCGCACCACGCGCCCCGGCCCCTCTGCCTTCGGGCAACAAGGTGCACCCCCGGTGGTTTTCCGCGCGGGGCTGAAGGTGTTGGGGGTGAAGGGGTAGCCCTCGCAAAGGCAGCCACCACCCCCTAATCAACCGCGTGTAAGGCCTTACCAATCGTGTCGACCAGCCGGTCAATATGGCTCTCTTCGATGATCAGCGGCGGCGACAGGGCGATGATGTCCCCCGTGACGCGGATCAGAGCCCCAGCTTCATAGGCCTTGATGAAGACATCATAGCCGCGCGCACCCACCACGCCGTCGCGGGGGCTGAGCTCAATCCCGCCGATCAGGCCCAAATTCCGGATATCAATAACATGGGGTGCGCCTTTGAGTTCATGCAAGCGCTTCTGCCAATAGGGTCCGATCTCGGCCGCGCGCGTCATCAGGCCTTCGCGCTCCATGATATCCATTGTCGCAAGCCCGGCCGCACAAGCGGCTGGATGGCCCGAGCAGGTATAGCCGTGGAACAGCTCAATCATGTTCTCCGGCCCCGTCATATAGGCATCATGGACTTCACGGCGGGCAAACACGGCCCCCATAGGCAAAGCCCCATTATTGATACCCTTGGCGGTACAGATCAGGTCAGGCCTTACACCCAAAGCCTGAGTGGCAAACGCTTTTCCCAAACGGCCATAGCCGGTGATAACTTCGTCAAAGATCAAGAGACAGCCAATGCGATCGCAAGCTGCGCGCAATTCTTCGAGATAACCCACTGGCGGGATCAAAACCCCAGTGGAACCAGCAACGGGCTCAACGATCACAGCGGCAATGGTTTCAGGGCCGTGCAGCGCAGCAATCCGGTCCAATTCCTTGGCCAGATGCGCGCCCTGGGGCGGTTGGCCTTGCGCGAAGACATTCTCAGCCAGGCCATGGGTATGGGGCAGATGGTCAACACCCGGCAGGCCCGGACCAAAGACGCGGCGATTGGTGACAATGCCACCGACCGAAATGCCGCCAAAATTCGTCCCATGATAGCCGCGCTCACGCCCGATCAGGCGCGTGCGGCGATGATCGCCACGGGCATAATGATAGCCCAAAGCAATCTTCAGCGCCGTCTCGACACTCTCAGAACCAGAATTGGTGAAAAAGACGCGGTCAAACCCATCCGGCGCGATGCTGGCCAAACGCTCAGCAAATTCAAAGGCGACCGGATGGCCCATTTGGAAAGTCGGCGCATAGTCCAACGTTGCCATCTGGCGGGCCACCGCATCGACAATTTCCTGCCGTCCATGGCCCGCATTGACCGTCCACAGACCTGCAGTGCCGTCGAGGATCTCGCGGTCATCATGGCTTCGATAAAACATGCCAGAGGCCGAAACCAGCAATCGTGGTCCAGCCTTAAAGCGGCGGTTGGCCGTAAACGGCATCCAAAAAGCATCGGTGGCGGGGGCGTTGGAGGGCGCAGGATTTGTCATAACAAAATGCTAAACCGCGCGCGCGGATCAATCAAGCCTAAAGCGAGCGGTTATGGGAGGTCCTATCCCCTACCGCTTGCCCTGCTCTGCCCGTTCCACCAGCTTCTCTATGCGCGCGACCAATTGGGGCAGCTTGCGCGCGGTTGTGAGTGCGTTGGAAACGTCGGCAAACATTTGACGTGTGATGCCTTCAGGGCCCAATTCCGTGTGCATGAAGCGCTCAACCACCGGGCGGGAGGCTTCCCAAATGTCGTGATCGGGGTCGATGTTGCGGGCAACACCTTCCACTTGCACCATGGTCTTCTGCAACAGCACCAATTCGGGGCGCATATGCATGCCAAATTGCTCCGTCACGTCAAAGAGCTGCGTCAAAACCCGGCCCATGGAGACTTCGCGAGCTGGCCTGCCCCAAATCGGCTCGCCTACCGAACGGAGCGCATGGGCAAACTCGCCCTCATCATGATCAGCAGAGACATAGCCCGCTTCAATATGGACAGCGGCGGCTCGGCGATAATCGCGACGCAAGAAGGCAAAAAGGATTTCAGCGAGATAGCGGCGCTCGGCCATGCCGATCCGGCCCATAATGCCAAAGTCGACCGCCCAGAGCGCGCCATCCGTACCCAGAATAAGGTTGCCCTCATGCATATCGGCATGAAAGACGCCATGGTCCAAAGCGGCAGCCAGAAAGCCACAGGTGACGGCATTGGCAAGCTTGCCCCTGTCCGCACCATCAAGCGCACCGGGCTTGGTCAAAGGTGTGCCCTCAACCCAAGAGGTGGTCAGGACGCGTCGCGCTGTGCGCTCCCAATCGATGCTGGGCACTTTCAAATAGCCATCCGCGGCGACGATCTCGCCAAAAGCATCGCCGGCACCTGCCTCGCGTCGCAAGTCGAGCTCCTTTTCCAACGCGGTGCGAATGGTGGCGACGAAGGCGACAGGCTCAAGGCGCCGAGATTTGGGGACGAGGGCTTGGACAAGCTTCGCAGCCAAGGCCATGGCTTTGCCTTCAGCCGCGATTTCCTTCTCAATGCCCGGGCGCAACAACTTGACCGCCACTTTGCGACCGTCTGCCAAAGTCATCTGATGGACTTGGGCGACGGAGGCTGCAGCGATTACAGAACCTAAGTCTGGAAACAGGGGCGCGCGCTTCTCACCGAATGCAGCATCCAGGCTTTCTAAGGCGATTGTTTGCGAAAAAGGCTCCAGCCGATCTTTGAGGCGCGAGAGGCCTTCGGCGGCTTTGTCGCCGACGATGTCGGGTCGGGTCGCTAGAAGCTGGCCAAACTTGATCCAAGCTGGGCCCAGCTTCTCTAAAGCCGTTGCCATGCGCGTGCCGGGGTCGCCACTGATGTGGCGAGACCCCAGTCGAAGCACCCGCCCGACAACGCGGGCAGGCAAAGGCAGCAGGTCATAATATTCTCGCGGCAGGATCGCATCATAGCGCCCTAAGGTCCAACCGGCCCGCATCAACCGCATGAGCGCGTCAATCAAACCTTCCAGCCCCCGTGCAAGGCGGTAATACCACCGGAGAAATTGGTATATTCAACACGATTAAAACCAGCGTCGCGGATCATGGCCGCAAAGGTCTCTTGGTCTGGAAAGCGACGGATACTTTCGACCAGATACTGGTAAGGCTCTGCATCCCCCGTTACGGCCTTGCCAATCGGCGGGATCGCCTTGAATGACCAAGCGTCATAAAAGGCTTCTAACGCACCAGTGGTAGGCTTGGAAAACTCCAGACAATAGAACCGCCCGCCGGGCTTTAAGACACGGTAGGCTTCGCGGAGAGCCTTGGGGATGTCAGTCACATTGCGGATACCGTAGGAGATGACATAGCCGTCCGCCGAATTGTCGGGGAAAGGCAAGGCTTCTGCGTCCCCTACAGCCCAGCCTAGTCCGTCCAAGCCACGCTCACGCCCGGCGGCGATCATCTCCGCATTGATGTCGACCACGATGATCTCAGACGGCGGACCGCCAGATCGCGTACGTGCTGCATCGGCCAATGCCTTGAAGCGGCGCGCCAAATCGCCTGTGCCACCAGCAAGGTCCAAAATGCGTTCGCCCGGGCGCGGGTTCAATCGCGCAGCCACGGCATCCTTCCAAGCCCGGTGCATCCCGGCACTCATCAGATCATTCATCAAATCATAGCGGCTTGCGACAGCGTCAAACACACCGCGGACGCGTGAGGCCTTCTCATGTGCCGGCACATCTTGAAAACCGAAGGAAGCAGTCTTGGAGTCAGTCATTCTACCGACATAGCGCCTTGCACTCTTGTCCGCCATATCTACTAGTGCGTCATTATGCCTGAATTACCCGAAGTCGAAACCGTTAGACGGGGCTTAGAGCCCACTTTGAAGGGCCAGACCCTTGTCCGCGTGGAGGCCCGCCGCCCAGACCTGCGCTTTGCCTTTCCAGTCGGATTTGTTGAGCGCCTTGAAGGGGCGAAAGTTGAAAGCCTCGACCGGCGCGCGAAATACCTCATCGCTTATCTCAGCACCGACGAAGCCCTGATTATGCATTTGGGCATGTCGGGCCGCTTTTCCATTGTCGATGAACGCGGCGTGCTGGCCTTTGATGATTATGCCTATGACACCGGGGCAGACCCCAAGCATGATCATGTCGTGCTGCATGTCGGGACGGGTGCCAAGGTCATTTATAATGACCCTCGTCGCTTTGGCTTTATGGATATCGTACCTACTGCCAGCCTTGAGCAATCCAAGCATTTTGCCAAGATGGGCCCCGAGCCCTTGGGCAATCACTTCTCGGCCGATCATTTGGCCGAAGCACTCGCCACAAAGAAAACACCGATCAAGTCAGCCTTGTTGGATCAAGGCAATGTTGCGGGCTTGGGCAATATTTATGTCTGTGAAGCCTTGTTCCGGGCCCATATCAGCCCAATGCGCCTTTCCAATTCGCTGACTGCGTCAGAAATTGCTGCCCTAACTGAGGCCATCCGCGCGGTTCTGATCGAAGCCATCGAGGCAGGTGGTTCCACGCTTCGGGATTTTGCTGCTGCCGATGGCTCACTGGGTGGTTTTCAAGAAAGGTTCGACGTATATGGCCGCGAAGGGCTGCCCTGCCCGCGCAGCTCGGCTGAGGGTGCACCGCATGAGCCTGTTCATCGGACTGTGCAATCGGGGCGCTCAAGCTTTTATTGCCCAACCTGTCAGACCTGACACTGCCCCGCATTATAATCTAATGATCCGTAACAGGAGTTACTCATGGCCTATGAAACCATCCTTTTGAACGTCGTCGACGGGGTTGCGACCATCACCCTCAATCGCCCAGAAGCCCTCAATGCCTTCAATCAGCAATTGATGAATGAGCTGACCGCGTGCCTAGATGTGGTTGAAGCCCGCGATGATGTCGGCGCGATCTTGATCACCGGCTCTGCCAAGGCTTTTGCCGCAGGCGCAGATATCAAAGAGATGGCGACCAAAACTTTTGCCGATGTCTACGGTCAAGACTTTATCACCGCCAATTGGGAGCGCGTAACCCGTTGCCGAAAACCAACTATTGCAGCTGTTGCAGGCTTTGCTTTGGGGGGTGGGTGTGAGCTTGCCATGATGTGCGACATGATCCTGGCTGCAGACACGGCCAAGTTTGGCCAGCCAGAGATTAAGCTTGGCGTAATTCCAGGCGCAGGCGGGACCCAGCGGTTTGCCCGCGCTGCTGGTAAAGCTAAGGCGATGGACATGATTTTAACCGGGCGTATGATGGATGCGGTCGAGGCCGAACGTTGTGGGATAGTTGCACGAATTGTGCCTGCAGACACACTCTTAGACGAGGCCCAGAAAGTGGCTAAATCCATTGCTGGTTATGGTAAGCTGGCTGTTATGGCCGCCAAGGAAGCCGTTGACCGCGCCTTCGAGACCCCCTTGAGTGAAGGGGTGCGCTTTGAACGCCGGATCTTCCACGGTTTGTTTGGTACTGAGGACCAAAAGGAAGGCATGGCAGCCTTTAGTGAAAAGCGCCAAGCGCAATTTACAGGCCGCTGATGAAACATAGGCATTATTGCTTGACCTTTCGCCCCTGTTTCGGCATACACCGCCCCCTCTTGGGTAGCCACGTGGCTGCCTCTTTCACACGTTAAATCGGATTAAACGATGGCCAATACGCCTTCGGCCAAAAAAATGGCCCGCAAGATCGTGCGCCGCACGCTGGTAAACACCGCCCGTCGCTCGCGCATGCGCACATTTATCCGCAAAGTCGAAGAAGCAATCGCTTCGGGTGACGGCGCAGCAGCTACCGCAGCCCTCCGCGTTGCGGAACCAGAAATCATGCGCGCAGTGTCGAAGGGCGTTGTCCATCAGAACACCGCTTCTCGCAAGGTTTCGCGTCTGGCCCAGCGCGTAAAGGCGGTTGCACGTCCAGCTTAATTTGCTGGCTGCGCATCTGTCGCGAACGGACTGAAGAGTGAGATTGTCCGAGTACCCGCTTTTTTGGGTTGTTTGGATTTCGGTATCTTACAATGATCGTTTGTAGCAAATGCCTTTCTGTTGGGCAGCCAGAAATGGCGCGGTACACGGAACATTCTAAATCAGTTAATCTGCAGCCGCATACGCCCGTATGCGGCTGTTTGTCTTTATAGGCTTTATTTGGTTTTGGATGCACTGCATTTCAACAAATATCTGTTTAAATTAAGTTTTTTTTATGAGTTTGTTGGTTCTGAAATTTTATCCACAGGGTTGTGATGTCTCACGATCTTGTTAGCTTTTGCATAAGCCCCGCTGATTATTGAGAATCTTCACCTGTCAAGCGAATCAGGTGTCGCAGCAGCAGAAAAAACAGATGTCAAACGCATGAAATTGCTGTTGCGTACTCGCGCTGTGTAGGCTTTAGTTTGATCACGACGTTGGTCCTCTTGCTTCTAGCGGGGATGGCGTTTTGCCAAGTCTTGGATCTTTTCCAGCGAATAACGCCGAATGGTGAGCGCGGAAGTGTGTCTGGAACACTGGGTACAAATTGGGTGGTCCTTTTGGGACAAATTATTGGCGGGGTGGTTTGAGTAATGGTCTATGGGGTGCATACAAGCGTTTCGGCGACATCGGGTTTTGCCAACCTGCCTTCAGATCTCGAGCTGTCTTCAGCTCGCGGGTTGTGGGCAACGGCCCTGCCTCGTTTACGCGGAGAGCTGGGCCCTGACGCATTCCGGGCTTGGATTGAACCCTTGCGCCTAATCGCGATTGACACGGCGTCTGTTACATTTGCAGCCCCCAATTGCTATGCCGTAGCCCGCCTGACCACAGATTATCTGCACCGCCTGCAAGCGCGCTGGTCGTCACTGGATCCAGCTGGTCGCCGCGTGCGCTTGGTTGTAGCAGACGCCGAGGCGCTTGCATCTGACGATGTGATGGCTGACGAAGGCCTTGAACTCGCCCAAGAGCTTGCCGTTGCAGAAGCGGCGCAAGAACCCGTCGAATTGTCTGGCTCCGCCAAAACTTTCTCTAATTACGAAGTGGGCGAAGCTAATCGTGTGGCCGTCGCGATTGCCCGGGGCCTTGCCGAAGTGCCAGGCACTGGCGATCTCGTATTCTTTCATGGCTTGCACGGGGTTGGGAAAACCCACCTTCTTGAAGCCATCACGGCGCGCTTGCGCGAAACCGCGCCAAAAAAGCGCGTTTTGCTATTGACCGCACAGCGCTTCCTGAACGAATTTCAATCAGCCCTTCGCGACCGCGACACGGGGCCATTTAAGGCGGCCCTGCGCGGGGCAGATGTTTTATTGATCGATGACCTGCAACTCATTTGCGGCAAGTCCGCCACACAGGATGAGTTCTTCCAGACCTTAGACGATCTGATTTCGCGCGGACGCACAGTTGTCTGTACAGCTGACGTTGCCATTGACGGCTTGCAAGGCCTCAACAGCCGGATGCGCTGCGTGCTGCAAGGCGGTTTTATCGCTAAAATCAATGAACCTGATTTCGAGTTGCGTCGGGCTATTGCCAAGCGGAAAACAAGCGAGCTCAATGCACGTCGAGGCGGGTTTGTATTGCCCGACGAAGGGATTGATCTGATTGCGGCGCGCATCACGGGGACAGGGCGTGCAGTTGAAGGGGCTATCAAGCAGGTGTTTGCGGCTTCAGCTTTGATTGGCCGGGAGGCAAGTATGGAAGTTATTGTAGAAGCGTTATCGGGTAATTGGAGCCCTCCTGAAAAGTCAGTGCCGGTTGAGACGATTAAACGTCGGGTCGCCGCTTTCTATGATATGACTTTGGAAGATTTGGTTTCTCAACGACGTCATCGCGCCGTGGCTCGGCCACGCCAAGTGGCGATGTATTTTTGCAAGCGCCTGACCCGTCGCTCTTTCCCAGACATTGGCCAAAGATTTGGTGGGCGCGATCACACCACGGTTATGCATGCGGTGAAGCGGATTGAAGAATTGGCCGCCCAAGATGTCACCTTTGCAGCTGAATTGCAGGAAATTGGCCGGAAGATCACCGAATAGAGCCTAAAGTCATTGCGCAAAGCGATAAAAGTCGGGCAAAATGATTCTTCAACTTGGCCAGAATCAAAACGGTTCTGCCCATCCGTTACGTTTGTAGCCCGCGGATGGAATGTCGAGTGCCATTGACTGAAGATTTTCTCGGGGAGCGGGTTCGGGTATGCGTCTAACGATCGAACGTGGAGCGCTTTTGAAAGCTCTGGGCCATGTGCAAAGTGTCGTTGAGCGGCGCAATACAATCCCTATTTTGTCGAATGTTCTGATCGAAGCCCGCGATGGCAGCGTTACGTTTGCGGCGACCGACCTTGATATTGAGATTATTGACGGCGCTGAGGCCGATGTAGAGCGTCAGGGTGCCATCACAGTTCCTGCTCATTTATTGTATGAAATCGTCCGCAAACTGCCGGATGGTTCCCAAGTTCGGCTGGACTTGTCGCCGGACGACCCACGCGTGACCATTACAGCAGGCCGTGGCCGCTACAATCTACCGGTGTTGGCAGCTGGCGATTTCCCCGCCATGTCCAGCGGCAACTTCGACTCTCGCTTCACCTTAGAGCGTGCGGCACTCGCCCGTTTGATTGACCGCACACGCTTTGCGATCTCGACCGAAGAGACGCGCTATTATTTGAACGGCGTTTACTTGCATTCTGCGACTGGGGATTCAGGTCCAGCCTTGCGTGCTGTTGCCACCGATGGCCACCGCCTCGCTCTGGCCGACTATCCACAGCCCGAAGGCGCTACGGCTGTTCGCGGCGTCATTATCCCACGCAAAACCGTTCAAGAATTGCGTCGACTATTAGATGATGCGGCTGAAGATGTTGAAATCGCGGTCTCGGATGCCAAGATCCAGTTCTCATTCGGCCGGACAACGCTGACCTCTAAACTGATCGACGGAACATTCCCTGACTATACCCGCGTTATCCCAAAGGGGAATTCGCGGATTATGACAGTTCGTAATGATGAATTCTCGCGCGCTGTTGACCGGGTTGCGACCATGGCGGCAGAGCGTTCGCGCTCCATCAAGCTGACCATTGGCGATGCGAAAGTCATTTTGGCGGTCAATAGCCCCGAAACCGGGGCCGCGACCGAAGAAGTGGAAGCCGACTATAGCGCTGAGACAATTGAGATTGGCTTCAATGCGAAATATCTCCTTGATATCGCAGGCCAAATTGGCACAGGCGAAGCGCGTTTTGAGTTTGCCGACGCCGCATCGCCTACCCTTGTGCGCGACGGTAATGATCCCAATGCGCTCTTTGTGCTGATGCCGCTGCGCGTGTGACGTCTGATCTTATCGCGACCCCGCGCGCCTTTGTGCAGCGGCTTAATCTAACCCAATTTAGAAACCATCCACGGCTTGATCTTGAGACAGGCGATGGTCCTGTGTGTTTGTTTGGCCCCAATGGTGCCGGCAAAACCAATATTCTGGAAGCTCTCTCGCTTTTGGGGCCGGGGCGCGGCTTGCGTGGGGCAGACCTCGACGAAATGGCCCGCCAAGGCCCTGACGGTGGTCCCTTTGCTGTTACAGGCCTGATCCAATTAGGTGATGAGGCGCGGCGGATCGGTGTGGGACTTGAGCGTACGTCTACGGGCCAAAGACGTGTCGCCCGCATTGATGGCAAGGATGCTGGCCCCAAGGATCTGGCAGAGACGGTACGGTTGCTCTGGCTCACCCCGGCCTATGACCGCCTTTTTGCAGGCCCGGCCGGCGAGCGGCGCAAGTTCCTCGACCGTTTGGTGTTTGCAATTGCTCCAGAGCATGCTCAGCAGGCCAGTCAGTTTGAGAAGGCCCTTCGTGAACGCACGCGCCTGTTAGAGGAGCCAAAGCCTGATGCCCGCTGGCTGAGCGTCGTGGAAGCTGAAGCGGCCGCTGCCGGTGTTGCGCTGGGTCTTGCGCGACTTGAAGCGGTTGATGCCTTGCAAAGTGAAATTGCCCAGCGGCCGGATGGAGCCTTTCCCAAAGCGACCCTAGCCCTTGAAGGTTTATTCGAAATCGGCCTGCGCGAAGCGAGTCATGCGGCACAGGCAGAAGCTGATTATACGCGCCTGTTGCATGATTGCCGGGCCCGTGATTCGGCGGCTGGACGGGCGCTAGATGGCCCACATCGTTCGGATTTAACTGCGATCCATGCCCCCTCTGGCATGCCTGCTCAAAAATGCTCGACAGGTGAGCAGAAAGCCCTTGTAGTTACACTGATTTTAGCTCAAGCGCGGCGGATCGCTTCTGGCCTGCCAACGGCAAAAAGTGCGGGCTTTTCTGGGCCGAATCCGCTAGTCTTATTGGACGAAGCCGCAGCCCATTTTGACCCTGCTCGACGCGCCGCACTCTGTGAGGAATTACTGGCGCTTCCAGGTCAATCTTGGCTAACGGGCACGGATCAAAATCTGTTTGAGGAGTTTGGTTCGCGCGCAACCCAGTTTGAAGTCTCACCGGGATCAGTCCGGTTGATGCAGTGAAAGAAGTGTGACGCCAGATGAGCGATCTTCCCAGCCATAACGAGCCAGAAGCCAAGCCAGACCTCCAAGAAGTCGAAGATAACCGCGTCTTTGATGCCGAAGGCTTTGACGAGAATGGCCGTGATGCCAATGGGCAGGCCTCTTATGGGGCGGATTCCATCAAGGTCCTCAAAGGGCTGGATGCCGTGCGTAAGCGCCCTGGCATGTATATTGGCGACACAGACGACGGTTCTGGGCTACACCACATGGTCTATGAAGTCGTCGATAATGCGATTGATGAAGCCCTCGCAGGCCACGCAACCATCTGTAATGTGACGCTTTATCCCGACGGCTCCGCCGAAGTGGAAGATGATGGACGCGGTATCCCGACCGACATTCACAGCGAAGAAGGCGTTTCTGCCGCTGAAGTTATCATGACCCAATTGCACGCGGGCGGTAAGTTCGACCAGAATTCCTACAAAGTGTCTGGCGGCTTGCATGGCGTGGGCGTTTCGGTCGTAAATGCTTTGTCGGACCTGTTAGAACTGACTATTTTCCGCAATGGCGTTGAACACACTATGAGCTTTGCCCTTGGTGAAGCCAAAGCGCCTTTGCGACTGGTTGGCCCTGTTGAGGCCGGGAAAAAGGGCACACGCGTTCGCTTCTGGCCTTCTCCCACCATCTTCACCATGGTGGAGTTTGAGGCCAAGACGTTGGAGCACCGCCTCCGCGAATTGGCCTTCCTGAATTCCGGCGTCACCGTACGTTTCCGCGACTTGCGCGGGCCAGAGCCCTATGAAGAGATCATGCGCTATGACGGCGGTGTGGAAGCCTTCGTCCAGCATATTGACCGCAATCGCGTCAGCGTCACCGAAAAGCCCATCTTCGTGAAGGGTGAGAAGGATGGCATCGTGGTTGAGGCCGCGTTGCAATGGAACGACAGCTATCACGAGAATATGCTGTGCTTTACCAATAACATCCCTCAACGTGACGGTGGCACCCACTTGGCGGGCTTCCGCGGTGCTTTGACCCGTGTGATCAATGCCTATGGTGAAAAGTCAGGTATTTCCAAGCGCGAGAAGGTCGACATCACGGGCGATGACGCCCGCGAAGGCTTAACTTGCGTCCTGTCCATCAAGGTCCCAGACCCGAAATTCTCCAGCCAAACCAAGGACAAGCTTGTCTCGTCCGAAGTCCGCCCGGCCGTTGAAAACACCGTTGGTGAAACCTTGGCTGAATGGTTTGAGGAGAACCCAAGCCTCGCCAAAGTTGTGATGGCCAAAATCGTCGAAGCCGCCGCTGCCCGTGAAGCAGCGAAGAAGGCACGCGAATTGACCCGCCGGAAGAGCGCACTCGACATTGCTTCCCTGCCCGGCAAACTCGCCGATTGCCAAGAGCGTGACCCCGCGAAGTCCGAAATCTTCATCGTCGAGGGTGACTCTGCAGGCGGTTCAGCCAAACAAGGTCGCGACCGCGGTTTCCAAGCCGTGCTCCCCCTGCGCGGTAAGATTTTGAACGTCGAGCGCGCGCGCTTTGATAAGATGTTGTCGAGCCAAGAAATTGGCACCTTGATCACCGCACTGGGGACAGGGATTGGTCGGGATGACTTTAATCCAGACAAATTGCGCTACCACAAAATCGTCATCATGACGGACGCAGACGTCGATGGCGCACACATCCGGACCCTGCTTTTGACCTTCTTCTTCCGCCAAATGCCCGAACTGATTGAGCGTGGGCATTTGTTCATCGCCCAACCTCCTTTGTACAAGGCCTCAAAAGGCCGATCAGAGCGTTATTTGAAAGACGATGCAGCACTAGAAGCCTATCTCATCGAAGAAGGCACAACTGACGCCATTCTCACATTGTCCAGTGGCGAAGGCCGCCTTGGGGCCGATTTGGTGGCAACCGTGAAAGATGCCGAAGGATTTGAAGGCTCCGTCCGTCGTCTGGCCACCCGCTTCCCCGCGTTTGCGATTGAACAAGCGGCGCTTGCAGGTGCGCTTGTAATCGGGGCTGGACAAGAGTCGGCGCAACGTTTGGCGGCGCGGCTGAACGAGTTGGCCGATGAAGGCGAAGCTACTTGGACTGTCACAATTGATGCCACCGGCCTTGTGATGACGCGCGAAGTGCGCGGCGTCGCCGAGACGATCAAGCTGGATCAAAACGTCCTGGGCTCATCGGACGCCCGCCGCTTGGCAGAGCGCGCCGCAGCCATGGCGGGTGCTTATGACGGCTTGGCCAAGATCAAACGCCGCGAAGTCGAAACGCAAATCCATGGGCCTTTGGCCTTGTTGGAGGCAGTCCGCGCGGCCGGCCGTAAAGGCATCACCATCCAACGCTATAAAGGCTTGGGCGAAATGAATGCCGACCAATTGTGGGAAACCACTTTGGACAAAGAGGCCCGCTCGCTTCTGCGCGTCTTTGTCGACCATGCTGACACAGCCGACGGCATGTTCACCCGCCTGATGGGCGACATCGTGGAACCCCGCCGCGAGTTCATTCAGGAATTCGCGCTGGAAGCCGAAGTGGACGTATAGGTCGGGCTTCCCTTTCCTTAAGCGAATGAAGTAAGTTACTTTTTTCACCTTTAAGGGCTCTCCTTTCGTCTGGACCTGTTTTGGTGGAAACCATGTTTCACCAAAACAGATCGTCTAGGATTAGCGCGACATCTGTGTGGTCAAGTGCGCAGCTCCGCTGCGTCGCGGGGCGATCCGTTTTCGCAGAAAACGGACACTTGACGACCCAGAGGTCGCACGAACAATTAAAACAGCGGTTGGGTGACCAGAATGGGCACCAGAGCGCTTCTAAGTGTTCTCTTCATTTTCAGACCTGTCATCAAGTCAGTTGAGCATTTGTGGATTGGAATGTTTTTAGGACGGCGTTTGCGATGGTGACGAGTTTTCGGGCGACGGCGGCGAGGGCGAGTTTTTTGGGTTTTTTGT
>VYMB01000184.1_pt1 | contig 13534 bp, 10 predicted proteins | sample 5115321 | NCBI WGS metagenome assembly VYMB01 (sample SAMN12291794, study PRJNA351875) | freshwater metagenome | isolation source: freshwater lake | place: USA: Michigan, Wintergreen Lake | collected 2011-08-02 | reverse complement strand
CCCGGTTGGCGTAACAACCAATGTATACCTTGCCACAGACTTAAGCAACAATACCAGCACTTGCGCTTTTACGGTCACTGTCAATGATGTTACACCGCCTTCGATCACTTGCCCAGCGAGTATCACCACCAGTAACAATCCAAGTACAGGTTGTACGGCTGTGGTTACCTACGGTAGTGTGAGCGGTACGGACAACTGCAGTGCCCCTACCCTGGTTTTACAAAGTGGCTTGGCAAGCGGCGCTACTTATCCGTCTGGTGTAACAACCAATGTATACCGTGCCACGGATCCAAGCAACAATACCAGCACCTGCGCTTTTACCGTAACCGTAAATGAGGTTACCCCGCCTTCGATCACCTGCCCAGCCAATATCACCGCCAATAACAGTCCAACTACAAGTTGTTCGGCAGTAGTTACCTATGTAATTTCCGGTTCGGACAACTGCGGCGCTCCTACCCTGTTATTACAAAGTGGCTTGGCAAGTGGCGCTGCTTACCCGGTTGGCGTAACAACCAATGTATGGCGTGCCACGGATTTAAGCAACAATACCAGCACTTGCGCTTTTACCATCACCGTAAAAGACGTTTCACCGCCTTCCATTACTTGCCCGGCCAATATCACCACCAATAACAGTCCAACTACAGCTTGTTCGGCAGTAGTTACCTACGGAATTTCCGCTACGGACAACTGCAACGCTCCTACCCTGTTGTTACAAAGTGGCTTGGCAAGCGGCGCTACTTACCCGGTTGGTATCACAACCAATGTATGGCGTGCCACGGATTTAAGCAACAATACCAGCACTTGCGCTTTTACCATCACCGTAAGGGATGTGACCCTGCCGAACATTACTTGTCCGGCAAATATTGTCCGCAACAATGATGCAGGCAAATGCAGCGCGGTAGTCGCCTATAACTCCCCAACCGCCACCGATAACTGCGGCATCAGCACCGTGCAATTACAAAGCGGATTGGCAAGCGGATCCGCATTTCCAGTTGGTACCACCACCAATATTTGGCGCGCAACAGACGTGAATACGAATACGAGCACCTGCTCCTTTACCGTAAAAGTCAATGATATAGAATTGCCCATTATCAATTGTCCGGCCAATGTGGTAAAAGGTACCGATCCAGGAAAATGCAGCGCCAATTTGGGGATCTATATTGGAACCACTACATTCCAGGATAACTGTGGCGTTTTTTCCATCACCAACAACAACCCGGGTGTTTTTCAGGTTGGAACAAGCACCGTAGTTTGGGTGGCCATTGATTTTAACAACAATTCCGCCAGCTGCACCCAAAGCATCACCATTGCAGACCAGGAATGGCCAACGGTGAAATGTCCATCTAATATTCATGTAAAAACAGATGTAGAGGCGTGTACGGCAAGTATTAATTACGCTGCTACCGCTACGGATAACTGTTCTGGTGTTACCCTCGAATACAGCCTCCCTGCTCCGGCTACGTTCGAAATCGGATACACCAATGTGGAAGTTACAGCAACGGACGCGAGCGGAAATACATCCACCTGCGAATTTCAGGTTGTAGTTGACCCGCGTGCCGAAATTTGTAATGGCTTGGATGATGATTGCGATGGTGTAGCCGACGAAGCAGAAGACTGGCCAGCCTTGGTAAAACGTTTTGCGGGTGACGGCGTTGCGGGTGAAGAATACGGCGTGGCGGTGGATATTGATGGCGATTATGCCATTGTTGGATCGAATCAGAAAACGCCATCTGGTCAGAGCATCGGTTCCGCTTATATCCTGTTCCGGGATAAGTCGGGTACCAATAAATGGGGGCAAATCACCGAACTGGATGCACCCGGTTTATCGCCTGGCGATAATTTCGGCGCAAGTGTAGCCATTTCCGGCGATTTTGCCGCAGTGGGCGCACCCTTGGATGATGAGCAAGTTGGCAATGAAGGAGCTGTGTATATTTTCCAACGGAATGCTGGAAATACATCGCAATGGGATTTTATTAAAAAAGTACTTGCTGCCGATGCTCAATCTGCCGATAATTTCGGCGCCAGCGTTGCGTTGGATGGAGAACGGCTGTTGGTAGGTGCTAACTTGAGTGATGCAAGCGGCGACAATTCCGGGGCGGCCTATATGTTCTACCGCAATCAAAGCGGGGCAAACCAATGGGGACAGGTTGCAAAATTGCTGGCAACAACCGGTGCTGCCGATGACTTTTTTGGTGCCAGTGTTGATCTGGATGGCGATTTTGCCATTGTAGGGGCAAACGGCGTGAATGGATTGTTTCAAAATATTGGCGCGGCTTACATTTTTGGTCGCAACCAGTTTGGACCAGATGCATGGGGACAAATTGAAAAAATACGCGCTAAACAGAACGGCGAAAACGACAACTTTGGTGCAAAGGTTGGTATTAGCGGACCATGGGCCATTGTGGGTGCCGACGGAAATGACCTGAAAGGAAATAATGCCGGCGCGGCATTTATCTTCTACAAAAACCAAAACGGTTTTGTAAACAGCTGGGGCCAAAGCCAGATCCTGCTGAATGTATCCGGACAAGCTAACGACCATTTCGGAAGCGGGGTGGGTATTGATGCACCGTATTCCGTTGTTGCGAGCAGAGGCGACAGTCCTTTTGGCCAAAGCTCCGGGGGCGGTTTTGTTTATTTGCTTCAAGGCAACAGCTGGGTGCTTGTTGATCAATTGGCAGACGGAGGCGGCCAAAACGGCGATGCATTGGGTACGGCAGCAGCCATCAGCGGCCAAACCATAATCCTTGGTGAACCACTTGACAACAACGGGCAAAACACCGACCAGGGTGCCGTGGTGATTTATGGCGGCCTTTGCAACGATGCATTTAGCCCTGAAACGGAAAACCGCGATCAAATGACAAACAGCATCGCTGATGCTTCTGTAAATTGTTTCCCGGTTCCATTCAGCAATGTTTTGAATATTGAGTTGAAGGGGGTACAGTCGACCGATGTACGATTGACCATCCTCAATTCACTCGGCCAGATTGTGACCGATTTGTACCAAGGCGCGGTTGAAGGTGATGTGCAACTCCAATGGACGCCGGTTGAATCAACCACGGATGGACTTTATTTCCTTCGGTTGAATTATGGCAATACCGTGATTACTAAGGCGATCGTTAGAACGAAATAAGGTAGAGATTCCTTAAAAAATTAACAAGAGTCATCCCGGATTCTGGTGAAAACCAGAATCCGGGATTTTTTTAACGTTTTACTTAATTTCCGGTCGACTGTGCCATTCATGAAACAGTCCATCGGCGTCCCTTTGAGCCCTGATTTCCTGGATTTTTTTCAAATTTTCGTTCGACAAAAAAGGTGCGGTGCGCTTATGCAAACCCTCGTCTGCCAATTGAATACCCGTGCTCAAATGGCTCATTTCTCGCATCAAATTGGCTGCCCAATCAGCATATTTGGGCGTATCCGCTGCGTTTTTCCAGTTGCCATATAGGGCCAGATAAATATTATCTTCATTGGAATACACCATATCGGTTTGAATATTGCCAGGATGCCAATTCAACCACAAAAAGTGGGCCGGGGCAGGCGGTAAGGTTCGGGCAATCTCTTTGATATACGGCATCAATTCATCGATGGACGCATGTGTCCACATGTTGTCGACCCCCCAATAATAGTTTTCGGGGTAATGCGTCATGACCGTTTTGTACAACAAATCAATGCCGGGGTCGAAGGCAGGTGTGGCAATAAAGGCTTTCTTTTTGATCGGACTGTTTTTCATAAAAGCCATGGCTGCGTCGAACTCATCTTTGGTATCGGCAAAAATGGGCGCAACCGATTCAATGCCCGGTCCAAAAAAACCAGCCATTTTATTGCTCATAATCATTTGAAATTCGACTGCCTTTGGAATGCTTGGGCCTACTTCATACGCCCAATTGTACACAGCTTCCAAATGTTTCATCAAAAAATCGTGTACAATAATGGCCCTGTATTTGGGCAAAACTGATAATTTCAAATGAAAACGAACCACTACCCCAAAAAATCCGCCTCCAGAACCACGTGCGGCCCAAAACAAATCGGCATTTTCAGTTTCGCTGGCATGAAGGTATTCGCCATCAGCGGTGACCATATCAATACCGATTACATGTTCGCAGGCCATTCCTGTTTTTCTGCCATTCCAGCCATAACCGCCTTGCAACAAATAACCGCCTATACACACGCCTTTGCAATGCCCTGCCGGGAAGAACAAATTATGCTTATACAATTCCAGCATTAAAACACTGCCGCCCACACCCGGACCGGCAGTTGCGGTCATTTCTTTCACGTTCACTTCAAATTGGTTGAAGTGTTTCATCATAATCAAAATGCTGTTGTCGCGCAAATGATTCGCACTCCAACTATGTCCGCCCGAACAAACCGTCACCTTTTTACCATGCGATTTTGCGTATTTTATGGTTTCGATGACATCTTGTATAGACTTGGCTTCTACCACTTTTACCGGTCTTCTTCCGGGGTCAATTTTATTGAACAAAGAACCCATGATTACACTTTCAAAATCTTCATCGGTTCTTTCAATCACACGGCCTTCAACGTTCAGATTTTCAATGGTTTGATTCATTTCAGCATACAATTTCGGCAAAAAAGCGGCCAAATGGTTCATTTCTTCCGAACAATGCTTGCATAAATCATAGGCAAAAGTGGGCGGCAACTTTCTCATTTTTTGAATAAAGGAAGAAACCAAATCTGCCATTACACCCGCTTTTCGAATATGAATGTAATTTCCACCCATCCAAAAACGAGAACGCATTTCCGAACCACCTTCTACCGCGCGCACCTGATGGACCAAATAGCCATAATCGAGCGGTAAAGTTGGATGCCCAATTCTTGCACAGATATAAACCGCTTTTGAAGGATCCTTGATGGCATCCTGGGAAAAACCAAATTCGGTGGGTGCTTTGAATTGAATGGCGGCAGCGGTAAATAAATCACCAATGTATTCCTCGATCAAGGAGTCCCTGCCAATATAGCCAATATCGTCTTACCGTCGGCCCACACCGCGCTTATGTGCGACTTTGGATGCCATAATTTGTAGCGACTGTCTTTGCAACCGTGCCAGCCAAACCACCAATCCCACATTTCAGGGGTTACGCCGGGCATGTGGGTAAGCATTGCCACATGAGAAGCATCGTCGGGCTCATCGGTATAACCCATTTCCAATTTTGTGTAGCCTTCCGCTTCCAAATACAGGGCTTCGGAAAATGGGGGTAATTCGCCTGCGGGAAAAGGGGTATTATCCAAAACGTATTGCACTTGGGGCGCAATTTCTAAATTGGACTCATCGTAATATTTTCCATACGACTTTTTGAAATCTTCGGGTGTATAGCCCGGCTGCTTTTTATTTGCCATTGCAATTGCTGATTAAGAATGATACAGCAAAGGACGGGTGTCTTTTTGGGGTTCGCACTTGAACTAATTCAAGAAATAAACCAGGATTAAAGTGGATTTGAAGGATGGATGGATAAAAATTGATTTCAATGGATTAGAATCCAGCCGTTTTCATAACCACTTAGTGTTGGCTATATCAGATGCGGTGTTTTAGTTTACTCAACCATTCGGAAGAGATGCCCATAAATTCGGCGATGTACTTGGCAGGCACTTGCTGGATCACTTTGGGGCAATGGGTCATTAAAAAACCATACAGCCGTTCGGAAGAATAGGAAATAATTTTTAGTTTAAAATCATTTTCCTCCTGAAAAGCGCGAGTTACCATGGCATGGTACAAATGAAAGAATTGAATATCCTGGAAAATCAGTTCGTCTATGTCTTTTTTATTAAATTCTACCACTTCCGTATTGGAGATCGCCCTTAGTTCGCACTGCGTTTTGGTTTCTGAAAAATAGCTATCGACAAAACTCATAAATGGATGAAAATCTTCCAAATAGAAATTGATGGTTTTTTCAATTTCTAATGCCGGATCGATATAGCGGCATACAAAACCACCTTTTAATACAAAAAAGATTTTATCACAGACGGTATTGGGCTTTACCAAAATGGTTTGGCTTTTAACCTTGTTCAATTTCCCTTTTTGGATAATAGTTTCAATTTTTTCAGGGGAAATATTTAAATTTTGTAATTCTTCTAAAAATTTGTGCATGATTAAATTTGTTTTACTTTTAATACAAATTCATAGTCTCCCCGTTTTATTAAATAAATAGATTAATATTGCTTTTTCTAGTATTGGTCGCCAAGTCTATAACATCAAAACGGCGGAGTTGGGTAAAGGAACCCATATCACTATCACTATTAATCAGGATTGCACCAGCAAGAATTACGTATTTACAATTATATTTTGTCTTATCCACCAATTCATTGATGCGTTTGTCAATGGCCTCATAAATTACTTCCGTGGCTTCAAACAAAGGTGTTTGAGCATTCAATACCCTTTCTTTTTCCATGTAAAGAATTTGCTCAATCGTATTCATTTGGTAATCTATCTCCGTAATGTTGCCTGGTACAATTTGATTATTTATAAGTTTTCCTAAAGCCCCTTTTGCAGCGCCGCAACAACCACTATTTTTACTCTGCCCCAAACGTTGAATTTCACCAATTGTTCCGTCTTTGGTTATGCCAATATGCGGTCCGTAATAAATAAATACGGCTCCCGCGTCTGGAACGTGGCTTGCAAATGCGCCCATACCCGTTAAGCCGGTAAATGGAAAACCATCTAAGCCCCCCATTTTAAAAGGCCCTAAAAACTCCTGGGTTCTTGCTGGGTATTGAATGCTATTCACGTCATCACTACAAATACTGTCGGCAAGCATTATTTGTTTGGGCTCCAAGTCCAAATCTAATTCTACAAAATCGATGATTTTGTTTACGCCGTCAATGGTAGTGATCGCTTTGGGATACCATTTGTGGATAATGGCTAATTTTTCTCTTTTTTTCATTGCTGAAAATGATTTGAATTTACATTAAGATGTCGTTTACAGGTGTAATGGGCGCTGGAAGATCGCTTTCATCCAGCATATCCCGCAAGTCAATTTCAATCGTTCGGCTAAGGGCAGCCATTGGAATGTCATTTGCACCACCTTCAAAAGGATTTTCTGTGGCCTCACCAATTTTTTCCAAAGAAGTAAAAACCCAGGAAACGATCACTGAAAAAGGAATGGTAAGCCAGGCAAAATTTTCACCTAATTTTTGAAATTCATTCAGCATACCAAAGGGCAATATTAATACCAACAACCAAATAAAAAACAGATTAACGCTGGCAAATTGTCTGGGATAAGGAAAATTCTTGATACGTTCACACCGGCCTTGGTGGTCGTATAAATCGGCCAATCGCCTTTCCATTTCTACATATTCGTAGTGCTCAATTTTCCCTGCTGTCCTGAGCGATTTTAGATGTTTGGATTGTAAGGCAATCAAATGGGTCGCTCTGTTTTTTTTACTCAGAACATACACAAGCTCATCTCCTGTAAGGTATTTTTTAAGTTCTTCTTCCAAATTCCCTTCCCACTCCGGAATAATGAAATAATTACGGTATTCTTTAAAATGTGGCTTGTTGGTATTTTCCCAGGGTTGGGGTTTTCTCAATTGAAAACGCAAGGCTGTAAGCCAGGCACAATGTCTATATATAAGTTGCTGAATATCTGCTTGATCTGTTTTTACAAAATCTTTGCTCATGATCCCCCAAGTGCGACTTGTGTTTACAATACCCCCCCAAATTTGTCGGGCCTCCCAAAGTCGGTTGTAGGTTTGCGTATTTTTAAAACCTACTACAAAAGCGGCAGCCGTACCAACCAATGCTACCGGCGTCCAGGGAATAGCGATAAATTTTAAATTAAATACTTGAAATAAAACCGTCGGAATGGTAGCTAATAAAATCAAGACGTAAATATCACGTCTTGTCCAAATTAAAAATGCTACGAACTTATAATGCGTTCCAGCGTGCATAAATGTTTTGTATTTGATTGGTTGTTTACTTTGCGCTGTATCGTTTTGCGCCTTAATTCCCACCTAAATCATTGACAATCAACACTTAGCCTACCAATGAAAGTATCCTCCAGATGACGTTGCGTATACGCACTGCAATAATAGCAAAACTATTGGTTTTCATACACCAAATTCATGAATCTGCCTATAAAAAATATTCTTCTATGACCTTCTAATCAATATTATGATGGTGATGATCAGAAAAATTAGAAATATTAAGATGAGGCCAGATATTACTAAAGCAACCCACATTTCAACCTGATGAAAACCAGGTGCAAAGATGTCTTAAAGTGGCTCAGCCAAAAAAACGTAGCATACGGAAAATGTTAGCCACAGAAGAAAATATTTCAACAGTTGGACGCCTTTTTTGTGCTTCATCAATGAAATGGCATGATTACTTGTTCAAAAAATCCAACAGATTTTTACCAATTTCCTCAATGGTCATTAACACCGCTTCCTTTTGAATTCTGTTGGTTGCTTCATTATTGTCCAGTTCGTTTTCCTGTTTTTTGGACAATTGGTCTTTGGTTACAATGGTCGAAAATGGTACCAGGCCCGTTCTAACATCGAGCAGCAGAAGTTGTGTGGTTGCAAATGCTTTAATATCCGGCTTGTTAAATAGTTTGTATTTCGAATAGATGTCGGTGGTTATGGAATAAACAAGCACAACATCTGCCTGAAGTCTTACCGCCGCTTCTCGTATATTGGTGAATGTTTGCGGCTTTGCCAGCAACAGATCTGGGATGGTTGCAACAGACACTACCCTTTTCGACTGCTTTAATTTTTCTGCAAACATATCTAAATAAGACTGTTGTGTTTTTAAGTATTGCTCATCGTTCCAGTAATTCCAATAATATCGCCGGTTGAGTGATGCATTGTCAATGGACACCACGGCAACTCTTAATTGTTGGGGTAGGTTGAAATTCCCGTCGAGAATTTTCTGAATATTTTCCTCAGAGATGGTCGCGTTTTTGTCGCTGAAGAGTGATTGCGTGATGGGTTCACCATTGTCGGAAAACCTTTCTGCTTGCTGATTTGGAGCACCCGCGTATCTCGCACCCGTGTATCTCGGGGCCGAACAAGCAGTAAAAAGCAGGATTGTCAGCATGGTGAAGCAGGTATGTTTCATCGTGATTGAAGTTTTAAGTTAACATGTAAATGTACGCATCTGCTTTTTTAATTTATTTGATAGGTCAAACCAAAACGAAATAACCTTGCGTAACACGCATTTACCCCACCAACGTAACCAGATTTATAGTTTGCAAGTCCTATTGAATATCCTATATAAGCCCCCATTCTTTTAAAACCCGTAGATACTTGAAATCTTAGTCTGATATCGGAATTGATCGTTTTTCTATCTATTGAACTTGAGTACTCGGTACCATTGGTTGTGGTAGTTTTGCCTTTTTCCGTGGCATTCAAACAAAATGCAACATCAAATCCAGTCAGTAAATCTATTGATACTTGCTTTACGCTTAGTCTATAACCAATTTGTGGGTTTAGATTTATGAAATTAGCGTTTAAAAAGGTTTGTCCACTTGCATCAAAAGTATAATTAACCATTCCAGAATAATCGACAACTGAATTTACTTGTATTTTACTTCTTAAAATTTCATAGCCTAAATCAAATCCAAACACGAAATTATTTTTATTTACTCTTTTAATGTTTGCAGAAAGGCCATAACAGAGTCCATTTTCTGCACCATAAGGATTGTTTGTATACGAAGAATTTTTCACACTATTATAATTTATAAATGTTTCTTTTTCAGCAGATTGCCCAGCAAATGAAAACAAACCTGAATTAAATACGATGTTAAATTCTGTTTTTTGGCCGTAAGAATTTGCCCAAAGTGCGAAACAAAAGACTGTAAAAAATATTTTTTTCATAATTTTAGATTCAGTTAATGGTTTATGCTTCATCGTTTTCTGCTTCACTCGCTTTTATTTCACTTACCAGCAAAGCTTGCAACGCTTCCTTAGGCAGCAAAAGTTGGTATTCGGCTACACCAATGGGCTTATTGATGTCTTGCAGGGCGATTTCCACGTCCAGGTGGTCTTTATCAGCACAAAGAATAATACCAATCGATTGATTTTCGTTTTCGCCCTTTTCCAATTTATCGAGCAAGGAAAGGTACAAATTCATTTTGCCCACATATTCGGCTTTAAAACTCCCTATCTTCAATTCAATCGCCACCAAACAGCGCAAACCTCTGTGAAAGAAAAGCAGATCTACAAAATACGCTTTGCTGTTGTACTCCAAACAATATTGGTTGCCAATAAAACTAAACCCTTTGCCCAACTCTAAAATAAAGTTTCTGATTTTGGCAATGAGCCGTTTTTCAAGTTCTAACTCTTTGACAGGTTCGGTTATACCCAAAAAGCCCAGATTGTAAGTGCTTTTAAATACTTCGTTGGCATAGTCGGCGTTAGGTGCAGGAAGCGTTTGACTGAAATTGTTTACTGCGATTTGGCTTCCTACCTGTCCATACGTATCCATTTTTATGGCATTGAGCAACAAATCTCTTGACCAGCCTTTTGAAAGGACTTCTTGGGCATAAAAAAGCGCCTCGAGATCATCTTGGGTTTTTTCTAAGATCAACAAATTATGTCGCCAAGGCAAAACTGCAACGCTGCGTTGCAGTTTTGTATCTGATTGATAATAACGCTCATAGAAGCGTTTCATGTGCCACAAATTGCGAGACGAAAGCCCCATATCGGGGAATTCATTTTTCAAGTCCACTGAAAGTTGTTTGACCACACCACTGCCATAGCCTTCTTCCAACTGTTTTTCAAAGAGCAATTTTCCCAAACTCCAATAGACCGAATTAGCAGCACTGGTCAATTGCTTGGCAACAAGATTTCGGGCTACCCGGATTTCAGTAACAGCCTGTTGCAGAATTTCGGAATACTCGGTTGGGTTCATATTGAATGGGTTGTGCATAAGGTTGATGAAGTGCACACATCTTTTAGGTTAAGGAATCGGTCATCTCTTTTCGAACTTTCGAGAAATGTTCTGTAGTTAATGCTGTGATGGTAAGATTTTATAAGGTTACACGTTTTTTTTGGATTAACGGTTGGCCTAGAACTATTTTTGTTTCTTTAATATGATATTGCCACCAAGTAAAGAAATTGCATAAGTCAAGTATTGTGGTTGCCGGTATTCAGTTGGCCTTGCCGATAAACCTTCGTAATCGACAGTTTTCACCAAAATTACAAGATTGTTTTTACCGCGGAGTTTATAATTCCCTTTAACTCTTATATCATTCCCCGAACCACACCATGACCCGATTTCACTTTTAAATTCACCATTTTCGTAAAAATCAGTAATAAGTCCTCCTAAAATCACTTGCCTACGATCGATCGTCAACTTGAATACTTCAGTGGTAGGATCAAGGCCCAAAATAAGTTCAGAATTCCATCTATTATTCAGTAAAAGTTCTCCATAGTTCGGAACTTTTCTGTCCAATGACTGCTTGTGGTTAAAACAATTGAGTGAAATGGTTAAAACGGTAAAGAGTAAAAATGTTTTTACGATTGGTTTCATGTTATTATTGTTGGGCATATCGGTTGCAAGAGCCTAATTGAGCGCACTAGAATACAAATATAAGGCGGATTTTTATTCATTTTATAGCCTGAGGCATCAATCAATTTATCTACAATAACAATCAGATCTGGCCAAGTATGGTACACTATTTGTACAAAGCCCCGAAAAACGATCATTTATGGAAAACAACTTCGCCCCCAACAACGAAATGCTTTTTGAAACCGGATTGCTCACCCAGGTTGAAGACGCTGGTTACCCCATGGTAGGCCTGTACTTCGATTTCCCGGAAAGGGACTTTTCTGAATACTTTTCATTAAATTTAGAAGAAAACCATTCCGTCGATATCAATATCCTGGAAGCTTCGATCGACCGATATGTGCATTTTGGGTACACCAGTGTGCTTGAAAACGAACTGGTTGATTTGATGCTGGATGATGTATCGCTGTTGGATGAGCCCATGAACGTCGGTGATGACGTTGAGTTGTATTCCATTACCGGTATCCTAAGCAACGCGGAAGAAGTAACCTCAAGCGATCTTCCCGGGGAATTCTACATACAAACCGAGGAAGAAATTACGGAAGTATTCCCCTATTACATTACAGAGCGCATTGCAGAAGCCAATGGCAGTTCGGTGGTGGCTATTTATGTACAACGTACGGTAAACACCATACATTCATTTGAATTGCAATAGTTTGTGTTTATAATTTAATAAACTGCCTGCACCAACGGATGGAAAAGCCAAAGGAAGTGATGAAATTCATCTTTTCATAAGAACTACTCATGCGGTTGAACAGTCCTTTTACGTAGTCGGGGTTGTAAATATTATTTTCCATAATTAACAAAAATAAACCAAGTGCTGCTGAATAAAGTGCGTCCTAATTACTTCAAATATTCCGCAATCGTTTTTAAATACAATTCGGGTTGTTCCACAGCGATAGCATGCCCTGCATCCAGTATTACAATGACCGTATTGTGTTGAAAAATTTCGCAATATTCCTGCGTAAAACCCCATTTTTGGTTGTCATACTGTGCCTTCATCACTAAAATGGGGATATCCGAGCCTTTTAGTTTGGGTCGAGGATCCTGCATCGTAAGCAAACTGTTAAAAGTCATCACACGCGCATAAAACCCGCCACCCGCTGACATTTTTTGTATTTTAGCCGTGTCGGAAACCGTTGATTTATTTACTTCAAAATTCAGGTACGTTTCAAAATCGTCTGCTTCAGCGTCAGAAGCTAATTTTAAGCCAAAAGTAGTTGCAAACAATGCCATCGCTTTCGTCCGTAAGTTATTCACCTTCCTATTCCCATCTGCATTTTTAAAAACAGGCGGTTTTAAATTCAAATGATCCGGCGGTTTTACGGCCATCAATTCCGAACGCACCGGGAAGATTGGGCCTGGACAAGTAAAAATCATTTTTTCAATTTTTGACGGATGATCCGCCGCATACAGGACTGCTAAAACTGCCCCCCATGATTGTCCAATCAAAATCACCTGATCTGCACCAATTTGATCAATGATCGCCTCCAGGTCTTTTTTATGCCGATCGGCTGTGTATTCCGAAATATGCACTAACCGGTCAGACTGCCCACTTCCAATTTGATCATACATATATACATCGTAACCCAACTCAGAGAGCGATGATCTTAATTGAATCCCTTGATCTGTGATATACCCGCCCGGTCCTCCATTCAGGAAAATAATTGGCGATGATTTCCTTGTGCCTTTTCCCGGTATGTGTGCATAACCTATTTTTGAGCCCGTTGGCAAATTCCAAAATTGCATAGCCGCGTTCTTCTCCATTTTAGGTACCTGATAAGACCTTGGAATGCACACTAAAAGCAGGAAAATACCCGGTATGAATATCAAGAGGTATTTAAATATTTTATTAAATTTTATCTTCATAGCACTTTAAACGGATTTTTTTGCTTAACAATACACTACCCACCCAACAACCCCTGTTCAGCCGCCAGAACCCGCTCAAACCCAAATCCACCCAACACCGCTTCCATGCCCGCTGCAATCCGGTCATTCCCCAAATTCCCGATG
>VYMB01000180.1_pt1 | contig 14231 bp, 16 predicted proteins | sample 5115321 | NCBI WGS metagenome assembly VYMB01 (sample SAMN12291794, study PRJNA351875) | freshwater metagenome | isolation source: freshwater lake | place: USA: Michigan, Wintergreen Lake | collected 2011-08-02 | reverse complement strand
GCACCCACAGCCACCAAACGAACCTGATACGTACCCGCTTGCGTATATAGATGCGATGGGCTGGAAAGATTGCTAAAAGTGCCATCGCCAAAACTCCACTGGTAAGCAGCCGCAGCGCTGGAAGTATTGGTAAAATCAACGTTCAAGCCAGCAGCAAAGGTGCTAAAAGCGGCAACCGGCACCGCAAATGCACCGTTTGTCCAGCTTACACCGCCTACCAAAGTGCCTTCTGTGGCATTAATTACATCCACCGTTTTCGTGCCGCTGCCTTCCCCAAAGGTCCAATTGTTCAACAAAGCACTATAATTCGGGTGTTGTGCGGTTACTGGCTGGCATTTCCAGTTATTTACCGTGGCACTGTCGAGCGCAATGCTCCAAATACGCACCTCGGCCACTTCGCCTGGGAAATTGGTAAAATACGTACCGGTTCCATCCTGTCCAATGCCTAAAAACGGTTGTGGAGAAGTCACATCGCCCGAAAATACCGTGTTATTGGTTTGCAACAACTGGCCATCCTGGTAGATGCGCTTGGCGCCATCGCGGTCGAACGTAACCGTGAGCGTATGCCAAACATTGTCATTGATTTTACCGCCATTGTTCAAGTCAATACGGTTGGTACCGTCGCCAATATTGAATTTCCAGGTTTGTCCATTGGTATTACCTGCAATGACAAAACCCTTGTTTTTACCCGCATTCCAGTCTTTATCACTCAAAATAGAGGGATCTTCCGGCCAACCGGCGGTCCGAACGCGTACCTCCAGACTAAAATCTTCAATCGTACCAAAATTCAGCAAATTGGGAATTTGAACTTGTCCGTCCGTCCCATTAAACAACAATGCCGGGAAGTTCTGGCTGCTTACCAACAAAGGCAAGCAGATACAAAGCAGGATAAATGTAAACCTGTTACGTGTCATAAGCGAAAAAAAGCAAAAAGGTGGAAAGATGTCAATCAAAAAGGCAAAGGTAGAAAGGGACCTAAAAAAGCAAATCTTCAGGAGGTTAAGGCTTAATTAAGTTTAGACAACATGTTAAAATTCCCAAACCCAGAACCAAACCGAAACGATTGCCGTTCTTTAGGCAAACAGTCGCATTCATGAAAATTAAATTTCTCATCCTTTTCCTGCTCGGCAGCACCTTGTTAATTGCTCAAAAACCAGCAGAATACGCAGATCCACTTTCCACTAAATCTATTCTCGACCTCCAGGAAGCCATCAAAGCCAAAATGGTCACCGTAGACTTCGAAAGTGCGGGCGGCTACACAGGAGCAAGCATGCAATTTACCTGTAAAAACTTGAGCAACAAGCCCTTGCGCATTCGTATCCCCCAAGGACAACTGATTGCTCCCAAAGACAGCAGTTTGCAAACCCTCGTCATTGCGCAGGAACAACTCCTCAATGTAAGCGTTAAAGTGCCTTTCATCGGCAAATTGCGCACCTTCTGCACCGAAGCCGGCGACCTTTCGCCCGGCATCGGCGACAAATTCAGCCTGGCCGCCATGGCCCCCGATCGATTGTGTAAACTCTTAAAAATGCTGACGGAAAAAGGCAAATTGGAGCAAGAAAGCGCCCAGGCAGCCGCGTGGAGCGTATCCAATGGTCGACATCTCGGCGGCATCAGCGACCAAGAGGTAAAACAGTTCGCTGCCGAACTATTGGGAAAAACGCCCCCACCCTACCATATCAAATATAAAGTAACCGAAGCCCCCCGTCAATTGGCCGACAACGGAAAAGCCCTGGTCATCGAAAGCAATTTCCAGTACACCCTGGAAAAAGACGATAAACTGTCGCTGATCCTATACGACAGCAACAACAAACAAATCAAAGTACTCGAAAAAGACGCCCCCGCAAAAGCCGGCGAGCACCGCAGCGGACTCAAAGTAGAAGTCTGGAACCTCGATTCGGGGAAATACTATTTGCGTTTGAAAAAGAAAAACGGAGCGGTGGTGAAGGAAATGGAGGTGGAATTTTAAATGATGAATGATGAATGATGAATGATGAATGATGAATGATGAATGATGAATGATGAATGATGAATGATGAATGATGAATGATGAATGATGAATGATGAATGATGAATTTATTCATTATCAATCAATTACAACCCCACCGGGGTTCAAAAACCTGAAACACAAATCATTACGACCCCAGCGGGGTCGCATCTTTGTAGCTATGCAATTGTAAAAACAGAACCTGAAGATGGGGCGCTGCAATGAATATCGAACACCGAACACCGAATTTCGAAATAGGGCGTTGTGTTAAAAATCACACGCAATGCCTGGCACTTCCTCCCACTTCGGTGTTCGATATTCGGTGTTCGGTGTTCGATATTTAATTTCCGATTTGGTGTTCGATATTTATTTTCCGGTTCGGTGTTCGATATTTAATTTTAATTTTCCGCTTCTAAAAGCGCCCGCGCGATCCGAACGGGATCACCGTACTCGAACGCAATGCGGTGAATAACCGGTGACGTGCTTTGCTCCAGGCAATAACTATACGTTTTATCATAATATTGAAGCGCAATACGTGCTGCCGTGGCAAAATCATCGCAATCGAGCGCCTCCATGGCTGCTTTCAGGTGTTGTCCGCCCAATTTTCGGTCAATTTTGTTAAAAGCCTCCCGCAACGCAGCCTTATCGACCCCGACATAATCCGACACCAGGTTTTGGATACGCGCCTCATCTGGCACCTCGATATTATATAACGGTGCCGATTTGATTTTGGCCCAAAAAGCATCGGGGATAAACACCCGGCCGATGCTGCGGCTTTCATTCTCCACCCAAACGGGTTTGGAAAAATCCTGGGCTGCCAAGACCTGGTAAAAGTTGTTTTCAAATTGCTCCACGGTCGGTTGAGGCGGTTCGCCAATCGTCCCGAAAGCCGAGCCTTTATGGTGTGCAAGACCCTCCAAATCAATTACTTGTGCGCCCATTGCTTGCATCGCGTGCAAAATTTTCGTTTTGCGAGAGCCCGTTTTCCCGCCCAACACCAGCAGCGACACCGGCAATTGCTCAAATTGTTCGCGCACAAACTGCCGGTAAGCCTTGTACCCGCCCGTGAGCGTAACGACATCAAAACCGGCCATCCGCAACAGCCAGGACATACTTTGACTGCGCTTGCCGCCCCGCCAGCAATGCACGGCTAATTTGCGATGCGGTGCCAGCGTTTGTGCCTGCGCCACAAAACCCGCCATTTTGGGTCCAACCAATTCCAAACCCAGGTGCAACGCAGGTTCCGGGCCTTTTTGTTTGTAACAGGTACCCACGGCCGCCCGCTCTTCGTCCGTAAACAACGGAAAACTCACCGCTCCCGGAAGATGCCCATGCGTGTATTCGCCCGGTGAGCGGACATCTAGCACCACCCGATCCGACTGTGCGGCCAAAAAATCTGATACCGATACAAGTTTTTCCATGATCGGCAAAGGTACGTGCTGGGAGTTAGGAAAATACTATGCGCCCTTCGAATCAAGTAAAGGATTTTCAGTTGGATTAAACCCAACAAAAGGCACTTCCGTGAGGATATGTTCTTGCCATATTTTAAATTTAAAGGCCCTTTTAAGGCATTACCTAATTTTGGTACATAGTTTCGGAGGGCGGGATAAAATGACGGATTGAAGTGTCTGGTTTGTAATATAATATATAATGTAGACCATCCTGGCAAGCATAATAGATCAGGTTTTCCTTTAATCCAACACCAATGTAATAATGATTTCCTTTTATTTCATTTTTCATAATGCTTTCTTTAATACTTACCACTTCATTCGAAGCACCAATTGAATCCTGATATAAATAAGACTTATCTACAGTTATAAAACTTAAAATACTATCGAGATAATATTTACGATCGGTGATTGGATAATGGCCATGCATTGAATAGTATTGCGCTAATCCATTTTTAATTGTATCAATACATCTCCTTGAAATATTTAGTTCAAGACCTTCATACCATTCAAGCTTGTTGACATTTTTGCAATGAAATACAGTGTAAATCGAAAAGCAGGTGATCAAAGTTAAAACCAAAAGCAATTTTAAGGCACTTCTTTTCATTTTAAAAATCCTTTTTAATGATCTGGGCTTTTTAAATTCCACATATTACATCATTAACGCCCATATACACTTCATTGTTTAGTAAAAAGCGCCTCTTTCTTATCCATTAAACATCGCATCGAGTTGATTACAGGTAACTTAGATCCAGATGTCAAGTACCTTGCAGAACTAAAACGCCAGCCAGCACCTAACATCTTCTAACCATCGACTTCAGTCGGAGGACAGACGCAGCGCTGAAACACATCTAACCTCTTTGCAAATATAATATGCTGTTCAATACATCTGCTAAAGTATTGATCAGACCCAAACCAAGCGCAACGAATCCTTCAACCTTATAAATTACAAAGCCCTGTTTAGTAAACGTAAATTGAAGGGGCAAAACCTGGCGCAATCGGGGACAAATGCTTTAATAAACCGTAAAAATCAAAGCGTTCGATGTTTTTTCTTTAACCATACTTACGCCACATTCAGATATAATCTCAGTAAACAAATACAAATCACCAGGCATCGCTACTTGAACCAATTGTTTAACAGCATCGCTGAAATAAGGTCCGATATTTTTTAAGTGCTTTGGTTTTTCATCCTTTGAAATTTGCATAACCGTAAAGGACAATACTTTACAATCTGAACAATAACCCGTTAATGAATGATCCATGGTAGTTTTTAGAAACATGCTTTCTACTAATTTACGGGCTTCCAATTCACCACTTTTTTCATGTAGGCCATTTAGCGAGGCAATGGGAGCAGGGAAATCCAGGATAATAAACCTTTGTTTTGCTAATAAATGTCCATGACCATCTTTAACTTCGATCCAAACCTCTGGCATTTCAACCGGGTTTTCTGGGTCTAAAATAGGCTTTAAATTGGTAAAAATATAAATATCACTACAATTCCTTTTTTCAATGGTTGCCGGACCTACTAAAAAAATGCTGCAAGTGTCCATTAATATTCCTGGAATACTGATACTCAAATAGTTGGAGCCCGGGTACAAAAAATGATGCCTGTGATTTTGCACAACCATCGTGGTTGGACAATCGGCGGCATCTTGTCCTTGTAAAATCTGAATGTAAAAAAACACCAAAAGGGCTAAACATACTTTTTTCATCATCCGATTATTATAGTCAACGCAAAGTAGTTATGAAAACAGCGGTCTTCTAATCCCTTGAAAATCATTTTTTTATTCATCCATCCTTCAAATCCCTTTAAATCCAGGTCTAGAATTAAATGGGCCATCAACGAAACCAATCCGGTACAACACCCTGGTATATGAATGAATAATGCATGACCTGCGTATCATACAAAACAACCACTTTTCGGGGCAAACCTGATACAGGATCATAGGATGTCTGTTTAACCCAATTTCGGTTTGCCTCAATATTAAGCCCGTCTGGTACCAAATCAACGTTAAGTTCCACGTACCGATTGTTCAATTTTATGAATTTAGGCACGGTAGTCGATGCAGTCTTACGATATAAATCTTGCATTCGGTCGGGCAGATAGTTGTCGGGTGGCGCATTTATTGGAAGCACCTTGCTTCGATCAACCAAGGGATCAATATAAATACTGTCAAACAAGGGGGTCGCACATCCTCCAGTATAACTTAATAGGACCCGCATAGCTCCGTTTCCAATCGGAGCCAACTGATAACCGATCAAATAGCCAAATGGATCATAGATAAATTCCCCTCTTAAAGTGTCCGGTTTTGCAGAATCCCCCTTAATTCCCCAAATTTGATCATAATACAAGGGCAATTGCTGGGCATTGTAAATAACGGTATCGACCCGCCAAAACCGACTTAGGCGTTTTTTATAAAAATTAAACTTTTTGCGCACAAGACGTTCATTTTCAAACAGATACGTGACTTCTTCTGATGGTGTGTAATTTAAGTCAGTTGTATGTTGCTTGTAAGCAGTCCGCGTATGTTGAAAAGTCTTGTTGCCCGCGTACATAAATTCATTCGTAACTTCCACATCCTCCGTGATAAATTGATCCCGCACCATTCTAAAAGAAGCATCAAAAGAGGCATAATATCGTTCGGTTGTATCGGATTTGTCCTCTTTTTCAAGGTCCCTAAAAACACCTGTACATTCCACAAAATGAACACCACCTTTTGCCAAGGATGCTTGTTTAAACAAGTCATGATGGATTTTAAACGCAGGCATTTCATGCATGGGCTGTTGTCCAATGGCCCAAGCGTTTAAAAAAGTCAGCCAAAGCCAAATGGAAGATTTTAATTTAGGCGCTTGGAACATCTGGTACTTTACCTTTATCATCTTTGTTTTCAGATTGGAGTAAAAATAGCGCTGTATTTATCCGTGATTGCAATGTCCGCTTTCCCACCATCACAAGCCTACAAAGTTAGAAAAATTGGGGCTTGTGCGCGCTGGTTTATTGCGGTCGCGGCATAAAAAATAGGACCGTAACCTTTCTCCTCGCTTACCTGTGCTTTAACGCTTCAATAAACTTATCTGTTAATTTTTTGAATCCTGGTGAATTCCCATCAAGTATACCATCCAAAAACAAAAACAAGGACTTATCACTTTTATAAAACCTTGCTTCTATAGTTGTATTAGGCCAATCTAAACCATTCACCTTATATTTTTTTACAGATTTTAGTATGTTGTTGATTTGAAAATCGTACTCAAAACAGAATTCATAAATGAGTGCATCACTTAATGTTCCTAAATCAGAATCTCCCTCACTTATTTCAGCTACTTCGATGCAAAGATAATCCTCAATTGCTTGAGTATACCGAGTCTTTGACTTAAAGTGTTTTTTTACATCTTTTAATAGGCTTATTTTCATATCCCTAACATTTGGATCCATATCGCTCCAATGAAAAGCCGTATCTGACATAAAAACCAATTGACTCTCAAAACAATGATCGTCATCATCCAAGCGCAATGTTCGACGAATATCAGTACTTTCTTGTGCAAACGAACACTCACAAATTAACAAGAGCAAATAGAACAAACTTCGCATAACACTTTTGTTTTTGTATTGGAGGTCCAATGGCCAAAGCGTTTAAAGAAATCAGCCAAAGCCAATTGGAAGATTTTAATTCAGGCTCTGGGAACATCTCCTTTATCATCTTTGTTTTCAGATTGGAGTAAAATAGTGCTGTATTTATCCGTGTTTGCAATGTCCGCTTCCCCGCCAGCACAAGCCTACAAAGTTAGAAAAATTGGGACTTGTGCGCGCTGGTTTATTGCTGTTGCAGCATAAGGAATAGGGCCGTAACCTTTCTCCTTGCTTACCTTTGTTTTAACGCTTCAATAAACTTATCTGTTATTTTTTTGAACCCTAGTGTATTCCCATCAAGCGTATCATCCAAAAATAAAAACAAGGACTTATCACTTTTATAAAACCTTGCTTCTACAGTTGCATCAGGCCAATCTAAACCATTCACCTTATATTTTTTTACAGATTTTAGAATATTGTTGATTTGAAAATCGTATTCAAAACAGAATTCATAAATGAGTGCAGCACTTAATGTTCCTAAATCAGAATCTCCCTCACTTATTCCAGCTACTTCGATGCAAAGATAATCCTCAATTGCTTGAGTATACCGAGTCTTGGACTTAAAGTGTTTTTTTACATCTTTTAATAGGCTTATTTCCATATCCCGATCATTTGGATCCATATCGCTCCAATGAAAAGCCGTATCTGACATAAAAACCAATTGACTCTCAAAACAATGATCGTCGTCGTCCAAGCGCAATGTTCGACGAATATCAGTACTTTCTTGTGCAAACGAAAACTCACAAATTAACAAGAGCAAATAGAACAAACTTCGCATGACACTTTTATTTTTGTTTTTGTATTGGAATTGGAGGTCCACTTGGAATTGAAAAAGGTCGAATGATAACAGTTAAGTTTATTTTAGGTAACATTGATGGGGTGTCGTCTGTTTTTTTATTCCATCCGGCACCTACATTATTCTAAACATAGGTATATTCAAATGCTTCACTTTACCGATTTTTTCAATTAGTTCTGCGAGGTACCACTTTTTCCAGGTTTTCTTCAATCGTCTTTAATTGAACATCACTAAAAAACACCCGATATGATGTATGCAATCGATATTCTAAAATATTATCAATATAAATGCATAGTACATCTTCTATACGTCCACGCCCAACAAGACGTGGCTCTATTGAAAATGATACATGTTCATATTTATACACATTTTCATATACTTTAAATTTATGAAAAAACCGAATCAACAAAACATCATCTTTGAATGATATAAGATAAACCCCTTTTCGAATAAAAATCAGAAATAGGTTAACAAAGTTCAAAAAAATAAATAAAAAAACAATCAATGAATTTGAGTAAAAACTAAAAATCCAAATAAAAATATTTAAAAGAACAAAAGAACCAATATGTGTACGAACAATTGACCTATCCTCAATTGTTAAAACTTCACGATCATTCGTATCAATCATTGGCAATTTAATTTTAAAATATTAATAATTTTATGTGAATCAGAAACCTACTCTGGCTTACCAAGCCCTTCCTTCAATTTTATGGTTATCGTTGGTAACATTGCCTACACCATCGTAGCAGCTCATGCCACGATATGCAATACTACCCCTTCCTATATTTCCTGATAACTTCTTCTTTGGTAATACCGCGTGCATTCTTTTTTTTGATATAATACCGATCATCGAACCCACTTTTTTTAAAAAAAATGGGCGCTACTACCACCTTGCCAGTTTGATCAACAAATCCCCATTTCCCCCCTTCACTTATAAAATGTTCATTTTGCCTAAGCTGTTTACAATCATCACAAAATTCCGCTAAACCATTTTCAAAAGGCTTCACGAAATCAAACACTGGATTAATAATTATATTTCCATCCTCATTGGCAAAACCAATTTTCCCATTAACAACGATTCGGTACAATCCTTCCACGGTATAATCGGGTCCATTGTCGTATTCGTAAATTTTAAACAAAACATGCTCGCTTTTATCAATCAGGCAGAAGCCAAGTTCTTTGGTATATACAATTGCCTTGTTTATAAAAGTATCGGTTAAGCACATGGGATACTTGCCCATTTCAATTTTAACGATTCCATCCTTATCCACATAGCCGCATTTTTGATCCAAAGAATCACATTTCAAGTACCAATCATTCAAATTTTGGCATGTAAGATCCATTGAAATGAAGAAAAGCGGGACAAATAGTAGTTGTTTCATATTGTTATTTTATTTCCAAATTTAAGCAGCAAACGCCCATTTCATCATACAGTGAGGCCTGGCTAGCCAAGTGGCGGTGTTAGTTTTATGACTTAAGAGCGCATTGCACCAACTTTACTCGACGCTTCGGCAGCAACCAAGGTACGAAAAGTAAATAATGAGCAACGAAAACCGAGCATCGTTTATCATACAATCACTTTTACTTTTTTAACTCATTTGGCAATTCGATCATTAAATGATTAATCACCCATTTTAAAAATTCAATATCGTCTTTGGATATTAAAACATCCTTGTCTTCTATGTATTTGGCAGCAACGGTCAAATATAAATATACGCTATATTCTTTGCCCATGCTTCGAATGGCCTTAAAAACACCTGCTCTTTTTCCTGGAAAAAATGAAGTATCAATATTTATAATTAATGAATCTCCTTCAATTTCAAGTTTAAAGCGTTCTTCAAGAAGTTGTTCTTTCCAACCCTCAAAATAGTGATTACGTTCCTCAATGGATATTTTCAAATCTTTATCACCTTTTTTGCCAAATCTACGTTTATCAATTTTATTGATAAAATATTGATGAAAAACAAAAGACTGACCAAAAACAGGCTTTTCATAAACTTCTTTTCCGATCCTAATATCAAGCATTCCATCGAAACTTATATTTAAAAAATAAGGTCTCCCATTTTCATTATTGCATAATACATTTTTTATTACTACTTGGCTAAATAAATTAAAAAAACTTAATACAAATAATATTGTAAAAAAAACGGACTTATTCATTAGAAATTGCTGCATTTTATTTTCTTTTTTGTTGTTCAATGGATGTAACTTTATATCCAGACTCATTAAAGACTTTTCCGCTACACTTGGTCCTCACTACCGCCATGCTCGATGCTTTTCGCGGAGTGTTGTCTATGTTTTTCCGGATTCGAATCCTCGCCGCGCATAAAAATGATAATCAGGCGTACCGTGGCACAAAGCAAAGACGGCGTACCGAAGAACATAATCAACAGAGAATCATACTCAATTATCATCAATGCATTGCAATAATCGATCCATCGTAGCCACCCCCTTTTTAAACGGGGCATAGGTTATTACATATATTTTTCCTTTTGTTTTAACATATCTTAACGCATTTGGAACCACCGTATGTTTAATCGTATTATCTTTTAGGTTTGACAATTCATTAAAAATTATATTGGTCAAACTATCTGAATCAAAATGCCATTCCATAAATGTAATAAAATATTTATTCGATGGCAATTTAACACGCCTACCGGTAACCACTTGCAATAAATCAAACTTTGATGTATTTAACTCTTCATTTAAGCGCTTTTGCAGTGAAATTACACGCGACCTGGTCAAAGGCTCTTCTTCAACAAACTCAGGAAAACAGTTTTTTTGAAGTAAAACCAAATCAGAATTAAACAATATCTTTTTACTCAAATATAAAGTATCGAGGGTGATCGTATTTGGTGTATTTATTTTGCAAGTGAACCCAATCGGATGCGAGTCAAACAGAATAAAGAAAAAAAATGTCATCCAAGTCATTTAAAAGAAATGTTTACTGATTAAAAAATGGATTGATCAAAGTGGGATAGTCTGCCTTCGTCCATTCATACGCCAATACGTACACTAATTTAAGCAATTCATATAGTTATCTTTTACCAACTTAATAATTTCAGGAAACTGGTTTTCTGGTAAGAGATGCGCGTGGCACAAAAATAACAAATCAGCCTCGCTACACCTATTGGTTTTACTCGAAAACAAAGCTAAAATTAGAACTTTTCCCGATCCACATAACATCTTCCTCTGGACCCCTAAAAATTGCATAGGCTGCATAATTATTGGTAACATCGTACCATGCCATCTGCCTTGTAATGATTGAAGAATTACCTCCTAGGATAAAACAAAAAAATGGTTGCTCATATTCAAACCACATTTCAACAATTGTTAAAAACAAATCACGGTTAATCTCCTTTTCATTATATATAAAGGACATTTCATCATCCATAATATCCAAGTTCCTATAATTTATTATATTATTATATTTTTCAAATCTTTTGGCAAATTGCCCTTTAGGGTAATTAGGTCTGTTTAAATCAACATATAAACATCCTGTCAACTTATACAGATTTTCAAACAAATATATAAGATAAATTTTATCTTCATACGTTTGATTAATAGGCTTAATCGAACATAAATTGTTTGCGTGGTTAGAATGAATTCTAATATCCCTCATTTTAATGGTTTAAAACTTGACGGAAGTGCCATTCCAGTTGCGGTGTGCTGCGGCGGCCAGGCGGTTTCCGGCACCACAAAGTTAGAAGCACTTCACTTATCACAGTTTAAATGCTAAAAGATTTTATATGTAGTTTTTAGACTATCGTACACTGACAAAGGTATCCCTCCATTAAACGCTTCATATGATAAATTAAAGGCAAACATAAAGCCATCCATTTCCGTTTCTACATCAGTTACCGAGTCTGTTCAAGGTACAATGAGTGCAAATATTTTATTGTCAGGAGTAACTAGCTTAGGTTCAAAATATGGATTATAGATGCCCCCTTGCTCTACGATTGCCCATTTAGCATTCAATTTTATTCTCTGATATTCTGCATATACGCAAGTAATGTAAAGACACTCCATAGGGTCATCATGATCAGATATAGATAAAATATATTTTTTCAGATAGTCCCGTATGGTTACAGTATTGATTGTGTCATAACGCGTTCCATACAGTTTATTTAAATAGTTTTGATAGGAATTAATTGATTTATTTATCGCTTTTATACCATTTTGATCATATTCATAAAGATTTTTAGATGGATTTTCTATCGGCAAATGACTACTTTTTAAATCAGACAGAAAACAGCCCTCATTTTGATAAAGTAACCCCTGCATTGAAGGATAGTTGTCATTGGATAGAACAATGACTTCACCTGTTGGGAGAAGATACCCACCCGCGCTCCTCATTGGCAGTAGATTATAATATGTTTCCCGATTATTATGACTAGACAGCTGCGCTCTGAGCGTATCAGCAGGTAGTATTTTAAAACATTGAGGATCAGATTGATTCATCATAAAAGTGATGATAAAATAAAAGGAAGTGAACATCATTATTTTAAATTACGTTTTAAGGCCACCAATTGAATCCTGACGTAAAAGAGCCACAAGAACAACGACCCTTCAAAGTTATGGAAAAGCGCACCACTTTGAACCATTAAATATTGCATAAAGTTGATTACAAGCAACTTAGTCCCAGGTTTTATGTACCCTTCCAAAGCTGAAAAGCCCAACCAGCACATCTAACATCTTGTTTCCTCCGACTTCAGTCGGAGGACAAACACAACGCAGAATCACATCTAACTTCTTTGCAAATATAAAGTGTTGTTCAACGCATCTGCTAAAAAACAGCTCAGGTTTCTTTGCTATTTTGAAACAAAACGATCCTCTGGCGCAATCATTGCTACTCTAACTGAAGACATTTGCTTTTCAACTTGTGGCCCCTAAAAGTAATTGTTTATTATTTTAATAAATTAAAAAACAATTCAAATACCTTCGAGTGTCTCGATCTTTACAATTATCGAAAAATTTAGTATATGGAATATTTATAGAAATATTAGTTATTCTACTTTTAATAAAAAAAGAACCAAAAAGAATTTCGGTTTTTTTGGGCTTTATACTAACACAGTTAATATCGTCCCCATAACATGGGATAGCTTCTAACATTGTGGAGTCTTGACGTTCTTTGTAGAATATCTTTTCAAATGCGATAAAACCATTATTATAAACTGGAATATATAATATTGAATCACTTTGATTCAATAATTCAAGTACAAAGCACCCAGTATCAAGACCTTTTATTCCGTTTTTTTCAAAAGATTTAATATCATTATTATTTACCCTATTATATCTTATAAGTTTTAATTCCTTAGGTTCAAACAATACATTATTACTATTTGAAAATATAAAGCTTAAAGCAATGATTGCAGTCAAGGCAAATAGTAACGGTTGCAATTTATTTTTGAACATGGCTTATTTTTAAAATTTGAAAAGTAATAGTCTACGAATTTCTTTTGGGCATCCATTATAATCTCATCGTCTCTGATTTTTTCAGATGGGTATTTAAGTATGTTGGTCCAATGGCCGTAGATGTTTAAATGTTGCTTGCCGTTTACAGCGGACAAACACAACGAGGAAACACATTTAGCTTCTTTGCAAATATAAAGTTTTGTTCAACGCATCAGATAAAATACGGATCAGGCTTCTTGGCTATTTTCCAACAAAACGATCCTTTGGCGCAATCATCGCTACTCCAACTGAAGATATTTACTACTTTTCATCCTGCAGCGACCAATAATAATTGATTGGGTTTTGCACCCAGGGATTACCCAATTGGTTTTGATCGCAATATTACGTATTCCTTTAAATTGCTTTTGGGCATGTTTTATATTCATATAGAACTTATACGTTTTATTAGGAGGCAGTTTAAAGCTCATTCTTTCACCATCAATCCTAATATTTGCTGGCACTCCATTGGAAGTAACGGTATGGCCCAAATAATCAAATAATAATATATAAAACGTATCTTCTCTAAATTGAAAATCATGATCAAAATTCGGCTTATTTCTAAACTCAGGCATCATTATATCTGAAGGTAACCTCAAGGTATCAGAGGTAATGTTCAAAAGGGAAAAACATACTTTATTTCTTGAAACAATGGCTTGAAAATCAATGGTTTCTTGCCCAAAGAGTAAAAGATTACAGAATAATAAAATGACGAGTATAATTTTTTGTTTCAAGTTAATATCTTTAAATTATGTTCTTTTGTAAGGCTAACATCTACTAACCCCCGACTTCAGTCGGGGGAAGCCCCGAACCAGCCGCTGCATCCACAACAACTGATTCGAGGTTATCCGTATGCCAGGCAACAAAGCGCCCAGACATCCACCAATTAGTGCGTTACTTTTGGTTCCATTTCTTTCGCCT
>VYMB01000160.1_pt1 | contig 16787 bp, 19 predicted proteins | sample 5115321 | NCBI WGS metagenome assembly VYMB01 (sample SAMN12291794, study PRJNA351875) | freshwater metagenome | isolation source: freshwater lake | place: USA: Michigan, Wintergreen Lake | collected 2011-08-02 | reverse complement strand
ACCTATTCGGTGAACAGTGTGGGGTGTGGGGTGTGGGGTGTGGGGTGTGGTCCTGAGGGCTAAAAAACTGATAACTGCTTACTGATTTGATAGCATAGGGGAGAACCTATAGAGAGTGAAGCGGTATGAGTGGCTATAAAGATTCTTCTTCCATGCGCTATTTCTTGGCAGGATTAAAACCCTTTGCCCGACCTTTATTTTGGCTACCGTTAGGAATATTTTCCTTGGCTCTAATGGCTTTCTGGGTATATCAACAGAATCCTGAATGGTTGGGTTCGGTATTAGATGCCCAAAGAATGTCCTTGGAGGAACGGGAAATCCGGGCTGACCAGATTACCGATGCTCTTCCCCCTGCTGCTGTACCACTGCCGGCCATTTCTGTCGATAATAATACCGCTCCCCTGAGGAAACCTTCCTCGACGGGTACTTTTGACCCTTTAAATCCTAGTCCCAATAACAACCAGGAACCCTCTTTATTCGCCCCGTTAATGCCGCAGACTAAGCCAAATCCAGTACCGAAGGCTAGTAAAAGTCTGCAACCGATTCAAGTGCAACCGATTAGTGGCAACAATAGCAATTATCCTTTACAAAGGGAAATCGAAAATCGCTCGCGGACTGCTAACTTGAATAATTCTCCTAATCTCAACCCCGGGGGCAACCCGAATCAAGTCAACCCCCAGGGAAATTATTCCCCTTATCAACAAAATGTTCCGCCCCTACCCTCCCAGAATAATGCCAACCCTAACCCAGTCCCTAGCTCTAGCAACCAATCCAACTATTATCAACCCCCCGTATATCAAGCCCCCGTCTACGGCAATCAACCTAACGTCACTGGTTATCCCAATCAAGAAATGCCACCTAACAATAATGGCAACCCCAATCAAGTTCCTCCTCAAGGTATTAACCGAGGTTTCTCCATCCAACAACCCATTAATGCCCAGCCTTCTGGTTACTAGAGGGACTTAGATAGGAGCTTGCAGGAAGTCTAATAAAATCGGATTAACTATTTCTGGGGCTTCATCCTGGGGACAGTGGCCTAAACCGGCTAAGGGGATAAACTGTTTTACTGTCGGGAATCGTGCTAATTCTTGGCCCAAGGACAATGGTTCCCAGGGATCCTCGCTACCCCAAAGCAGAATAGCCGGACAGGGGAGAATCGGCAGTAGGTCTTCCGGCAGTGGTCCGCCAGAATAACCGGTAAAAGCGAGGAAAACCTCGATCGCTCCCTGATCTCTGGCGGGTTTTAAGATTATTTCTACTAATTCCTCCGTTACCGCTTCCGAGCGCCGATAAGCTTGCAGGAGAATTTTACGCACTGTCTGGGGTTTCGCAATCTGTTGGAAGAAAAAAGCCCCAATAGCTTTATTTTTGAGAATTATTTGGGCAATATCTGCGCCTAAACGACGATACCAGGGTAATTTCCCCCGTTTTCTTTCGTGCAGTAGTCTGAGGGAACAATTGATCGCCGCCACCCCAAGCACAAAATCGGGATGATCGACGGCAGCCTGCATAATAGCCACACAACCGATAGAATTACCCGCCAAAAAAGCAGGACCACCCACCACTTCCCGACAAAAATCGGCAATTTGCGCCCCCCAAGTCTCGAAAGTGTAATCGATCTGGTTTTTTGGTTCGGGTTTGTCGGAACCGCCAAAACCAATTAAATCTAGGGCAAAACAGCGACATTTTTCGCCTAAAACCGGGATATTTTTCCGCCAATGTCCCCAAGATGCCCCAAATCCATGCACAAGCACGATTGCGGGACCTGTCTCCCCCGCACTTTGATAGGTGATTTTGAATCCCCGCCAATGCCAGATTTTTGCTTGTGTCTCTAATCCTAGAATTTGCTGCATACTTTTGTTTATCTGTAAAGTATTTGTTGCTTTTCTTAATATATACCGTCAGGTTAAGTGACGGCTAGGAAAGGGGAAGGACTGTATAGCGCGTCACTACATCTCAGAAAAAACCCCTTACAATAGAGACAAAAATGATCGGAGATCCATGGGGGTGAACGTCATGTTAGTGATTTTAACCGACGAACACATTCTCGATCCGGGTTCTGTCTGTCAGGGCTGTCTTTTAGCCAACCAGCAGGGGCAACCCCGGTGGCGAGAGGGTAAACTAGGCTGTGGTCACTCCTTGGGCAAAGGGGGCAGCCAACAGCCCAATCTCTACGAGTGTCAGATGGGCTTTACAATTGCTAATATTGAAGGCTAATCGGACTAGCTAAAAGCTCAACTTAGAGTTGAGTTAGGGGGATTTTCTTAGCACTCGGAGGAGAGAATCAAAGCTATTACTAATCCCCAATTCAGCTTAGATACAATGACAATAATGGCTGAGGGTTTCGTAGCATTGATCGTAGGCTTTTTGGGCTTGGGTTAAAACAGCGTCGGAAATTTCTATATCTAATTTTCTGGCTTGTTTAATAATTTTACCCGCTTTGATATTCTCGGAAGAATCTCCTATACCACGGCTGCCAGTGGTTTTTAAAACTCGATATTCTTCAGAAAATCCCGTTTTAGTATCGAGATGAGTTTGTAAAGTATTAAAGACCAATTGACTTTGGTTTAATACCTGATCGTGGGTGATAAATAAACTCTTTTCTTTGCTGTTAATTAAGCGAGCATAACTTTCTAAGGTGGCTAAACGGCCAGTATAATAACCCAGGGCGTGCTGCTCATTTTGGTGGGGTTTAATATCTAAAATACTAGCTAAAGTGCGCTGCGGTTCTCGTAGTAAAAATATGGTCTTAACCGCATCAGATTGCAAAAAACTATGATCTAAAAACTTCTGATCGTGAAGAACTTTATCTAAAATATATTTATGATTCATGTTTAAATCTTTCAAACGCCAGTAGAGTTGAAACATTAAAGTTTTAAAATCCTGTTCACTCTCATAAACCAGATGAGTTTCGCCAAAACCGATAATTTCAGGATTAGAATTGAGGATATGGGTCAATAAAGACGAACCCGATCGCATATGGCTAAGGATAAATAAAACCTGATAGGGTTGGGGACGAAAGAGGATTTTATAGGGGTCTTTGGGTGTGTCAATGCGTACCTGAAAATACTTATAAGTTAAACGATGGGTTAAACCCTGCCAAGATTGGGGTAGGCGATCGAGGGCTATAGTCATAGGTTAATAAAGAATTGTGTCAACTTGTCGCTAAGATTCCCCTATAATGTATCCCATTTAAGACCCAAACAAAAGTGAGGTTTATACAAAATGGGATTGCCAAGCTGTTCGCTCTGGTTTTTTACGGCGCGAACCGATGTCTGGTTTATGATGAACACTATTCCCCATCTAGTCAAAATGAGTCAGTTTCCCTTCCAGGAAAAGGTACTCGCCATTGACACGGCCCCCTTAAGCGGGGAAAAGGTTAATCGCCCCGGACTGGGTACAATGGAGGAATTAAGAGCCTGTGGTGAAAAATTAGTTGAAGATGGCATAATCGATCGCCTAGTGGATTTTAACTACGATCCGGGCTATCGTCAGCGTATCTATCAAAAGCATTTCGGCAGTCCCCTCCGTTCCACCCATAACTACAAAGGTTATCCGATTTTCGGCTCGATCTTCAAAATCGAGGCATGTCGCAGCGATTATATGGTCCATTATGACAGTGACATGATGCTCTACCAAGAACCGGATTACAGTTGGATCCGCGAAGGGATCGAGTTAATGGAAACCCATCCAGAAATGATGTTTGTGCGTCCTTTGTCCGGTCCCCCCCGGCCTGATGGTACGATTGATTCTCCCCATCCTTGCACGAAAAATCCCGACGGATTCTATCAATTTAAATTTTTTGGTAGTCGTGCCTATTTACTTAATTGTCGTCGCTATGATCGCCTTTTACCGATGACCCCCCTCTGGCGCTCTTATAAAAATGCCTTTCTCGATTATCTACCCGATGGTTTAAAAGCTTGGGGCAATATTTTGACCGGGAAAGGAAAACTTGATTCTTGGGAAATTATGGTTTCTCGCTCCCTAGAACAAAGCAACTACTATCGCGCCACTCTCACCAATCCCAAGGGTTGGACTTTGCACCCCAACGAGCGCTCTGCTGCTTTTAGGCAAGCTTGGCCTAGTATTATCGAAAAAATCGAAGCGGGTATTTACCCACCCCAACAAGCTGGTTATTATGACCTAATCTCGGAATTATGGTATTAAGAAAGCGTTAGTTCTCTAGATTTGAGGTGAGGCACTACTTAGAGATTGTTGATGAGGCGATCGCCGCTTAGATTTCATCGCACCGGTGCAGAAATACTGACAATCAGCAATTATCGGTGGCTCTTAAATTGGTACAAAAATATGAACAATTGCGTGTAAGCATCTCACAGTTAACCTAAGGCACTCTGGGGTTTGGGGGGTAGAACCCACTAAAGCTTTGGATTGAGTGATAAAATCGGAAATAACGCCCAATTTTAGCCGAGAGTTTCCCTTGAAAAATCGCCAACTTAGTAGATTGACAAAAATGAGGTGCACCCAATCAAATTTATCTTAAGAAAATTAAAAATGAGAACTTATCGAGAGCTAGAAAAATGCTGTACATCTACGAAATTTTCTAGGCTAAGGTTGAGGGTATGTGATACTAAATCCGGTTATCAAAGACTGATTATTTATTCCCCCCAACCCCCCCGATGTCGGGGGGGTTGGGGGGTTGCCTTTTGCATGAGTGCATGAGCAGAAAACGGGTTTCTCCGAGAAACCCGTTTTCTGTGCGTTACTCAACGGATTTAGTATGATATAATTTGTTCTTGCTTTTACCTACATATTTAAGTGATTTTGTCAAGAGAATGAGCGAATTAAAATCCCAAATCACAGCTATTGATCATCAACTTTCTAAACGCCCGATCGCTCTCGATCCCGCAGGATATTTTATTATTTATCTAGACCGAGAAGCTGGGTTAATCTGTGCCAAACATTATAGCAATATTATCAACGAAAAAGGTTTAGCCGTCGATCCAGAAACGGGAAAAGTTATCGGTGTTAGGCAAAAACTTGATCGCAATCCTGAGACTATTTACACCGCTAGGACTGCCAAAGAATTAGCCGTCAAAGTGATCGAAGAAACCCAACCTTGTCCTATTACTATGTTCGATCATGCTGCTTATTTAGGTCGAGAATTTACCCGCGCTGAATACGCTTTAATCACTGGGGAAGAATATATTCAGGATTAAAAATTGGGCTTTTCAGTAATCAGTAATCAGTAAACAGTAATTAGTAATCAGGGATCAAGATGAAGATAAATAAATAATTTACATCTGATAACTTACATCTGATAACTTACATCTGATAACTGATAACTGTTAAACCGTGCCTTTAAATAAACCTTGGGGACGGAATAATAACAGCAAGATCATAATTAATAAAGCCACGGCTAATTTATAATCAGAACCAATTAAGGGAACACTAATTTCTTGGGCAACACCAATAATTAAAGCCCCAGCAATCGCTCCGTAGGGATTACCAATACCACCTAAAATCACGGCGGCAAACATTGGTAAGATTAAAAACCAGCCCATATTGGGACGTACTCCCCCAGTAATTAACCCGAACATTCCTCCGGCCAAAGCAGTTAAAACTCCCGTAATTATCCATGTCCAGAAGACAACCCATTCGACGTTAATTCCGGTTACTCTAGCTAAATCGGTGCTGTCAGCTACGGCGCGCATCGCCTTACCGATCTTAGTTTTTTGCAATAACAAATGGAGGGCAATAATAACTATAATTGCCAAACCAATGACTAACAAGCGATCAAAAGCTACTTTAATCCCAAAAATTTCTGTAGCGGTCATCACAGGGAGATCGTAGCGTTGATTACTGCCGCCCCAGATCATTAAAATACCATTGCGAAGAAATAAAGCCAAACCGATCGAAATAATAATTAAAGTGGTAGAATCAGCCCGTCGATCGCGCATGGGTTTCCACAATAATCTCTCGGCAATGAGCATAGCAATAGCTGTCACCGCTGCCCCCACCAGCATCGCTAACCAGAGATTAATCCCTTGAGCATTTACCACCCAAGTTATGTAAGCGCCCAAAGTCATAAAATCGCCGTGGGCAAAATTAGACAGACGCAAAATGCCACAGGTAAGGGTTAACCCGACAGCAGCCAGAGCAATAATACTACCGACGGCTAAACCATTGAATAAAAGTTGCGGTGTATCCATCAAACCTCTTGTATAAATCAGAAATTGTCCTTAGAAATAGAAGTCAGGAGAGAGAAAATTAACTAACTTTTGTCTTTTACCTTATTTAACTGAAAGCTGAGGGACTGTAGCTTAAATATTTTTGTTTAGACCAAATTACACGGCAGTATAAGCTCAGACAGCTATTATAAAGGTTTGTGTACCAGCAATTTCTGGCGGCCGGTGGAAAGCTGACGGCCGATGACTTACTGCTATAAAATCAAGAATGCCCACTGATGGAATTTTCCGCCAATGAAGACTATCTTTCGATTAGCGATCGCTTTTTTTGCCCTACTATTTATCCTATATCCTGTCAATGCCTTAGCAGCCAGTTCTGCTGCTGTCACAGGAGCCAATGCCAGTTATGAAAACCAGAATCTGACAGGAAAGGATTTTTCGGGACAAAATTTGCAATCTGCCCAATTTACTAACGTTAATCTGCAAGATTCTAACTTCAGCTCTGCCGATTTGCGCGGGGCAGTGTTTAACGGAGCCTCTATCATCGAAGGCAACTTTCATGGAGCGGACTTAACCAATGGGTTAGCCTATCTGAGTACCTTTAAAAATTCCGATTTAAGCGATGCTATTTTTGCCGAAGCGATCATGCTGCGTACCATTTTCGAGGGAGTAAACATCAACGGTGCTGATTTTAGTTTTGCAGTGCTTGACGCTCAACAAATCAAAAATCTCTGTGAAAGAGCCGAGGGTGTCAACTCAAAAACCGGCGTCTCTACCCCGGAATCTTTAGGATGTGATCAATGATGCAAACAAGGGTTGGTGTTATTGGTGGTGGACAATTAGCATGGATGATGGCACAGGAAGCCAAGAAATTAGGCATTTCTCTGATTGTACAAACACCACACCCCGACGATCCCGCCGTTGCTTTAGCTGACGGGGTTGTTCTTGCGGAAATAGCCGACGTGGAAGGCACAAAAAAACTAGCTCAACATTGTGATCTGATCACGTTTGAAAATGAGTTTGTTGATTTAGATGCCCTAGAAGAATTAGCGGCCACAGGAGTGAAATTCTATCCTAGTTTGGCAAATCTGCGCCCCCTATTGGATAAATACGAGCAAAGATATTATTTACGCTCTCTAGGGTTGCCTGTGCCTGATTTTTGGGCGATAGATAATTTATCTCAATTAGAAAATTATCCTTTTCCGCTAGTGCTGAAAGCGCGACGACACGGTTATGATGGTCAAGGAACCTTTATTATCCGCACTCCTGAAGAATTAAACGCCAAAAAGCCGCAATTAGAGCGTCTTGACTTGATGTTAGAAGCTTATATTCCCTACGAGCGAGAATTAGCCATCGTTGCCGCTAGGGGATTAACCGGGGAAATCGTCACCTATCCCGTGGTGGAAACCCATCAAGAGGAGCAAGTCTGTCACTGGGTAATCGCTCCCGCCGCTCTTAACCAATCTTTACAAGCTCAAACCGAACCTATCGCCCATCATCTGTTAAGTGGTTTGTCGGCGGTGGGTGTTTTCGGGATAGAGTTATTTGTCACTCCCCAGGGAGAGGTATTGATTAATGAAATCGCTCCCCGTACCCATAATTCGGGTCATTACAGCCTTTCTGCCTGTCTTACCTCCCAATTTGCCCTACAACTGCAAGCAGTGGCTAATTTGCCCCTCGGAGCCACGGATTTAAAATCTGCCGGGGCAGTTATGGTTAATCTATTGGGTTTTGAGAATAGTGACGGCGATTATGGCGAAAAAAGAGCAATTTTAGCGGCAATCCCAGACGCTCACGTTTTTTGGTACGGTAAAAAATCCCGTCCCGGTCGAAAATTAGGCCATGTCACCCTCTTAAGGGATACAAGCGATCGATCTGAGTTATTGGCCCTAGCAAAACAGATAGAAAAGCTTTGGTATGGTTGTTAGGGAAGTGGGGTGTATTTTCAGTGAACAGTAAACAGTAATCAGTGAACAGTAAACAGTGAACTGATAATTGATAAAAATGCGAACTGAAAACTCACATCTGATAACTGATAACTGATAACTGATAACTGATTCAGCAACCCCTAATTAAAAGACCTTTTTGATTGCCTCGGTCAGTTTTTGACTGATTAACTCGTTACCGTCTCGACTGAGGTGAATATTATCGCGATAGAGGGAATCAGGATTAGGATGGGCTTGAAAAATGGGCAGAAAATCTAGATAAAAAATCTGCTGGTTGCTGGTGAAATCCGCTAGTCTTTGACGGGCTTTTAATTCATAATCTCGCCCCTGTTTTTGAGCTTCGCGAATAAGGGGTGTAATAGCGATAATTAAACGGGCTTGATTAGCCTGAGTAAGGGCTTTAATTTGGGCAAGAGCGGTTAAATTATTGCCCACTCGATCGCCCCCTTCTTGCACCGGTGGCAAGGGAGGATAACGCTTAAAATATCTGTCGTATAATTCGATTAAAGCTAAAGCTGGCCGGCGAGCGGGATAATTAATTTCTCGTCCCACCACCGCCGAACTAGGAGCTAAAGCGAACAGATCATCAGTGTTCATTAATAATACGATCACCTGGGATTCAAAGGTGCCGAAACGTCGCAGATAGGCCGATTGATTGCGCGGTCCCCAAGAATTAGCGGAAGCATTGAGAACTTGCACTGAACCCGCCGGATATTGTCCTAAATTTTTGGTGATTAAAGCAGCAATGGTCTCTTTTTGATCCGTCCACCAGGAGCCATTAGCGATCGAATCACCGATTAACATGATTCTCGTCGTCTCTGGGGGCCGTTGGGGTGTAATCGGATCGCTGCGCATCGAATACTGATTAACGGCGATAAAATTGGAAAATCGGCGCGTTTGTTGATTAGGAGCCAAAAGATAGCCAATTTCGGCATCGGCTTTGTAAATAAGCGGATTACCGAACCCGAAGACAATTCTTAAAATAGCCTCAAGGAGAAGGCCAAGAGTGAAAATAACGCCTAGAATGATTAAAGACAGCCGAATGATACCAATTTCTAATAACACGGATAGATGAGAGTTTGCTAATTTATGATCCTAAAGTGTCTCATACTTTCCACATCCATCTCATGAAAAGGAGTTAAGAGCAATGTCAGACTTAAATCGTGGCATCATGAAATTCGAGGGAGCCGATAAACCGGCAGTAGTGGCGATATCGTCCATTATCGTTATCGGTAGTATTATTGCTCTGATTCTTTGGGCAATGAAAGTCGCCTACATCTAGTTAACTAGAATAATTTCCCTCACTTTTGGCATCACTCGGTTTAAATTTCTTGACGTCACGATCTCACCTCTTGTCCCCTTGAGCCTGTAGGATAGGGTCAAGGGAGAAATTGCTAGTTCCCTCTATTGCGCTTGCTAGTCACACCCGACTCGAGACAGATTATCGATGAGCAGATCAACTTCTGTTTTAACAGAACTGTTGCAGTTACTCCCCCAATGGCGAACGGCAAAGCCGCGCCATTGGCGAACGCAGATGTACTTTAAAGCATCCCTGACCGCGCTATCCCACGCCATGGAGGATCAGGTTTTAGCGGAAGACGATCAACCATTAGTGATTGCCAGTTTTCAGCGTGAGCGCTTTTATCGTCAAGAGGCCCATCGCTATCGACGCATTGCCCACAAAAGCGGGCAAGTTTATGTTTTGTCGGCCCCAGAAACCGATTTTAAGCATAGTTCCGACGTTTACGAGACAATCGCTTTTCAGCCGGACGACAGTTTAGCCCAAGAATGGCATCTAGTGGTTATCAGTCGCCATTATGCTAGTTGTTTAATCTGTCGGGAACGAACCCATCTGACAGCAGAAGGGGAAAATGGGGCGGTTATGGATAATAATCGCCGTTTTGAGGGGATTTGGACGAGCGATCGCCATGTGAGTCAACAGGCGGCCCAAATTCTCTTAAATCATATTCTCGATTATCGTCCCGAACTGGCGGACAAAATTAGGAGCGCCCAAGAAGAATACCTGATCTGTGAACTGACGGACAGGGATCATCAAGAGGAACCGGATCCCTTTGTCCAGCGATTGGTCACTTATTTGCAAGCGGGACAGTATAAACTGCTGAAAGCCAATCGTTCCCTGGCATCGAAAGAACACAAGGAAAGACTGATCAACTCGGTGACAGCGGCGATCCGTCGTTCCCTCGATCCGGAAGATATCCTCCAGGTGGCAGTGCAGAAATTGGGGGAGGGATTGGGAGTCTGTCGCTGCGTGGTCTATCGTTGTAAGGAAGCCGACATTAACGCCACCATCGAACACGAATTTTTAAACTCTGGCATTACTTCCATCAAAGGACAAAAATGGCCGCTGAAAAATAATCCTCTTTTTCAGGAAGTGCTGGAATTGAGAGAATCCCTGAAAATCGAAGATGCTATTCACGATCCTCGTCTCCCCGGCGATTCCATTCAACAACTGGTGCGGGAATGTTCCATCTATTCTTGGTTGTTAGTACCGATTTTTTACCAAAGTCGTCTCTTGGGAATGTTGGAACTGCATCACTGTGGACCCTATACCACCACTTGGAAAAGCGAGGATGTCGCCCTTGTGGATGCGGTGGCCACTCAAATCGGAGTCGCCCTCATTCAAGCAGAAGCCTACGCTAATTTACAGGATTTAAATGAACAATTAGCCGCCCTCGATCGCACTCGTTCTAATTTAGTCGCCATAACCGGCCACGAATTACGCACCCCCCTCTCCACCATTCAAGTCTGTCTAGAAAGTTTGGCCTCGGAACCGGATATGCCGGCGGAAATGCGCCAAATTATGCTTGATACTGCCCTGAAAGATGCGGAACGAATGCGTAAATTAATCCAAGATTTTTTAACTCTTTCCAGGTTAGAAAGTGGCCGGGTTAATTGGAATCCCGAAGCTTTATCTTTATCGGAATGTGTGGAATTAGCGATCAGTCACGTTCACTCCCGCAATCTCGACACCGACAACCCCAAAATTATTAATCTTGTCCCCCCTAATCTGCCCTTTGTTTTAGCCGATGGCGAGTGGTTAGTGGAATTACTCTCCAAACTGCTCGATAATGCCTGTAAGTTTACCGGACGGGAGGGAAATGTCTCGATCGAAGTCGCTTCGGGAAAGCCAAAAACTCTAGAAGTAACCATTTCTGACACTGGACGCGGGATCGAACCCAATCGTTTAGAACAGGTTTTTGATCGCTTTTACCAAGAGGAAGGAGCCCTGCGACGCAGTGCTGGGGGAACCGGGTTAGGACTGGCTATCTGTCGTCAGATCGTTAATGGTTGGGGCGGCGAAATTTGGGCAGAATCCCGGGGCAAAAATCACGGCAGTCAGTTTCATTTTACTATTCCAATATTTAAAGATAAAACTAACGATAATCCCCAAAATACCGCTCCGAAAAAATCCTCCCGTCGTCCTGCCAGTAAACGTAAATAGCGGCTGGTTGCCCGTTTAGTTTTTGCGCTTTGCTCGTGATACTAAATCCAGTTATTAAAAACTGATTATGTATTCTCCCTTTTCCCTCTTGCCTCTTGCCTTTTGCCTGTCCTGATATGTAGCATATACCTAACGGATTTAGTATGACTTCCTATGCCTTTTCTTCATCAAAAACTAAACAAAAAAGCATTAAAAAAGAAGCATCCAATCCCCAAGATATATAATAAACTTAAAAGAGTAATCAATTAGTCGTTTTTAGGTGAAAAAATTATGGGACGCGCCAAGAGAGTGGTTTTAGCTTATTCCGGAGGAGTCGATACTTCCGTCTGTATTCCCTATCTCAAACAGGAATGGGGAGTAGAAGAAGTGATTACCCTAGCCGCCGATTTAGGACAGGGAGACGAATTAGGACCGATTCAAGAAAAGGCTCTGCGCTGCGGAGCGATCGAATCCTTAGTGGTTAATGCTCAAGAAGAATTCGTCAAAGAATACGCTTTTCCCTCAATTCAAGCTAATGCTCTCTACGAAAATCGTTATCCTCTTTCTACCGCCCTGGCTCGTCCTTTAATCGCTAAATTATTAGTAGAGGCCGCCGAGAAATACGGGGCCGATGCCGTCGCTCACGGTTGCACTGGCAAAGGTAATGATCAAGTGCGTTTTGATGTGGGCATTATGGCCCTCAATCCTAGTTTAAAAGTTCTCGCTCCCGCCAGGGAATGGGGCATGAGTCGGGAAGAAACCATCGCCTACGGGGAAAAATTCGGGATCGAGTCTCCCGTGAAAAAATCCTCGCCTTTTAGTATCGATCGTAACCTGTTGGGGCGCAGTATTGAAGCAGGTCCCTTGGAAGATCCGATGACGGAACCCCCGGAAGAAATCTATTTAATGACCAAAGCGATCGCCGATACTCCCAACGAGCCGGAATACGTCGATATTGGTTTTAATCAGGGGATTCCTGTCAGTTTAAACGGAGAAAATCTCGCTCCTGTCACGCTAATTAGTCAATTAAATGACCTAGTGGGTAAACACGGTGTTGGTCGGTTAGATATGATCGAAAACCGGGTAGTGGGAATTAAATCCCGAGAAATTTACGAGGCCCCGGCTTTATTAGTTTTAATTGATGCTCACCGGGACTTAGAAAGTTTGACTTTAACTGGAGATGTTACCCAATATAAACGGGGAATTGAAGATACCTACGGACAGTTAATTTATAAAGGATTGTGGTACAGTCCCTTAAAGGAAGCGATCGATGCTTTTATCATCAAAACCCAAGAACAGGTAACGGGATCGGTGCGAGTGAAACTGTTTAAAGGTAACGCTAAAGTGGTCGGTCGTCAGTCGGTCAATTCTATCTATTCTTCCGATTTAGCTACCTACGGAGCCGAGGATCAATTTGATCATAAAGCTGCCGAAGGTTTCATCTATGTCTGGGGATTACCCAGCAAAGTTTGGGCGGAAAAAACTAGAGGGAAGTAATCAACAATCCTCCCCTAAGTAAGTGGGTGTTAATTCAGATCCACCCAGCGATCAACACCCCCCTTATCAAGGGGGGCAGGGGGGATCAGCACCCCCCTTATCAAGGGGGGCAGGGGGGATCAGCACCCTTATAAAATTAAATATAAAGATGTTGAATTTTTGCTGATTTAGCAGCAGAAAAACCTTTGGCTGCTGAAAGAAATGGACGTAAAATTGTTGTAGAAATCAAAAGCTTTTTAAGTCCCTCACCTATGAGAGATTTTGAAATAGCTTTAGGACAATATATTTTATATCGAAATTTAATCAGTCTTACCGAACCAGAATATTAAATTTATCTAGCCATTAAAGACAGCATTTATGAAAATTTTTTCCAACGAGAATCAATTCAGGATATTGTGAAAATAAATCAATTACTTTTGCTGGTTGTTGAGATGGAAAAGGAGAAAATTTTACAATGGATAGACTAAAAAAATATCACAATGCTATTAAAAAGGTATTAACAGAATATCATGAACATGAATGGGTTTCTGGTTCTGCTAATTTAGATCAAGAAAGTTGTCTTGTTTTTGACGAGATACATGATCAGTATTTTTGGCTTTTTATGGGTTGGGAAGGCAAGAAAAAAATCAGGAATATTCAAGTACATATTAGGATTAAAAATGAGAAGATTTATATTGAGGAGGATTGGACAGAGGAAGGTATCGCTACGGAATTATTAAGGGAGGGTATTTCTAAAGAAGATATAGTTTTAGCTTTTTACGATCTGGAAACTCGTAAGTTAACTGGGTTTGCTGTGAGTTAAGTTATCGGCAAATCTTGCCTCGAAATCGTCAAAAAATTTGAGTTATAATTATAATATCTCTATAAACCAGCATCAAAAAAGCTTATGGCTATTTCAATTACTTTAACTTTACCTGATGAGATTTTTAATCTAGCTCAATCCTTAGCCCATTCAATTAACCGTGATCTTAATGATATATTAGTAGAAGCGATCGCTTTTTCTATTAGTCTCAATTATCAAGGCGAAAAAATCTCATCCCTAAATTCATTATCAGATGAAGAAATTATCAAATTAACTCAATTACAAATGGCATCAGAACAGGATCAAAGATTAAGCGAGTTGCTCAATCAACAACAAGAGAGGGATTTATCAACCTTGGAAAATAGGGAACTTTGGTCATTGATGCAAATTTATCAAATAAACTTGTTAAAGAAGGCCCAAGGATTAAATGAAGCGGTTAAAAGAGGATTAATTTCACCATTAGAAGCATGAATCCTAGCCCTATTCCCGACTATATTAAAGATAAAATTCGCCAACAAGCTAATACTAAATCTGGTTATTAAAAACTGATTATTTATTCCCCCTTTTGCATGAGGTTCTCTCCTTTATAAGTAGCCTATACTCAACGGATTTAGCATAATTGCTGATTGTCGGTATTCCTGCAAATGTAAGATGCACCAGGTCAATTTATTGCGGGGGAACCTAGGAGCGAAGGTGATCATTTCGGTCAAAGAAATAAGTAGAGGTAGAACCTCGCTTATCTGCATTGCAAGCTCTAACCTTACAACCATTCAAAAATATTTATATAACCTAAAATTATCTTAAATATAATAATCATAATAAATAATGATTGAATAACCCTTGACTTCCCCCCCCCTTGTGATAGTTTCGGGTGTAGGATATTGGCGCAAAATTAGCGTTAAATATGACCATAATTTTGTCTTATTACTGTCATCAAATCCATGAAAAAATTCCTGACAATTTTAACCCCCTTGACTCTGATGGGACTAGCTGGGGTTGCTCCTGCTCAAGCGGCCATCGTAGCTGGTTGGAACTCATTTAATGCTTCTACGGCATCCTATCCCAAAGCAGCCGATACTGTAGGTGCGAATATAGCCAGCACTAGCTTAGATACCGCCAGGATAACGCGGCTGGATAGTTCTTCTTTTTTCTCGTTGGGTGGTTCTCCTAATGAATGGAATACAGGTGGCACTGTTAATCCCAGCCAATACGTCGAATTTGCCGTACAACTGGGTGCAGGTTTTCAAGTCGATTTTACTGACTTGCAACTCAATGCGCGGCAGGATGAAACTGCGCTAAATTTAGTCTTGCGCTCTAGTATTGATGGGTTCACCAGTAATTTAGGCACACAAGTTAACTTAACAAATAGCCCCAATACCTACAGCTTTGACCTAGGCAGTTTAGCACCCCAAACTGGACCAGTGCAGTTCCGTCTCTATGGACTGAATGCTAATTCATCTGGAGTCTTCTTCTATGGTGAAAACTCTGCTAATGTTGCCGGGGGTGGATTTGTGGCTCTTAATGGGGATATCACTCCTACTGGTGGCGGTCCTGTGTCAACCCCGGAACCTAGTGGTATAGTGAGTTTAATCGCTGTGGGTGCGTTGGGTGCCGCTTCCCTTCGTCGTCGGGGATAAATTATCCTTAAGAGGGGCAACTACAGGGGTTGCGCCGATATCCTATCATCAATTTTAGATTTGATCACCAGTTAATCAACATTATGTCATACAAAGATATTATTACCATAGAACCGGGAAAAAGAAGCGGAAAACCTTGTATTAGAGGAATGAGAATTACTGTTTATGATGTTCTCTCCTATCTGGCTTCGGGAATGACTTATGAAGAAATTTTAGAAGATTTTCCTTACTTAACCAAGGCGGATATTTTAGCCTGTTTGAGTTATGCCGCAGAGCGTGAGCGTCAAACCATTTTAGTTAACTAATGAAATTACTTTTTGATCACAATTTATCACCTCGCTTAGTTAGTCTATTAGTTGATATTTATCCCGATTCTAATCATCTTTACTTGCTGGGATTAGACCAAGAATCTGATTATTATGTCTGGGAAATCGCTAAAATACAAGACTATATTATTGTTACTAAAGATTCTGATTTTAATGAATTACTAATTCTTAAAGGTTTTCCGCCTAAAGTAATTTGGATTCGTTTGGGAAATTGCTCTACTAAAACTATAGAATCATTGTTAAGAGATAACTACGAAGCTATTTTATCTTTTGAGGGAGATCAAAATCTTGGTATCATCGCTTTATCCTAATCTGGGGATCATTTGAATTAAGCTAAATTTTATCATCAACAAAAATTAAAGGGGTAAATATTGTCTTATATTGATAAATTCTTCACTTTTTCCCAGTTTGGCAATTAATTCTAAATCTCTAATACAGTCCCCAATCCCTATAAATTCAATTCCTTCTGTTTAACGACGACTAGCTTCTATTAAAAAATCGCTATCTTGGGTAAAAATCACTCTTGATAAAGTTTGAGATTCACTACTTTATTGCCTGTGCTTTAAGTCGGGTAACAAAGGGATAATCTCCAGCTTTTTCTCGCATTTTTTGGGCAAATTCTAAATCAGCTTGGATAGCTTGATCTAATTCTTCTCTATGTTCCCAATAGTAAGCTAATGCTGAGTGAATTTGACTCATGCTTAAATCACGATGGTTAATGTGAATTTCTGCTGGAGTCCAACCGTAAGCTATTTGTGCCATAACTAGATCAATCACTTTCAGGGTAGAACCCGCAATTATTGGTACTCCCCGATGATCAATTGCAATATGTTTATAGTCTGTGAGAGTTGTTGTCATGTAGAGAGGGTTAAGCTAAAAATTAGGGGTCGAGAAGGTCGTCACCGACCTCCCCTCCCATTCAGAACCGTGCATGAGACTTTCACCTCACACGGCTCCTAGTTTGACTGTTCCTTTGTTAAGGATACAGCTT
>VYMB01000169.1_pt1 | contig 16986 bp, 15 predicted proteins | sample 5115321 | NCBI WGS metagenome assembly VYMB01 (sample SAMN12291794, study PRJNA351875) | freshwater metagenome | isolation source: freshwater lake | place: USA: Michigan, Wintergreen Lake | collected 2011-08-02 | reverse complement strand
AAGCTTATTAAAAGAATAAGTTATGGATTTACCAATTTTGAACATCTTCGACTTAAGCTGTTTGCTTGCTTTAATTCATAACAAAAATTAACACACGAAAACCAGAAGAGCCGGAGAACTTTCTTGAACATCGATTTCTTTTTGGAGCTTCTCTTGATCGGATGCAATGACTTCTAGCAATCGCCGTCCACCTTGAGAAAGAACAATCTGTGCATCCCATTTCCCCCCTTCAACGATGGGTTTAGCCACATCAAATTGTCCATCAATACGAATTAGCAATTCTTCACCATTAGCAAGGTTATCGACTTCTCCCTTAATGACAAAAGGTTCTGATGTTTTGATAGTTGTAGGTAGATGGGTGATGCGAATAGTGGGAACAGCTTCCACTACTTGAATATTGGCGTATGCTGTATTATCTGTGGGATCGCCAATGACAATTTTTAAGCGGCGATCACCCGCAGACAGAAAGACAAAGTTAATTTGCCAAGTTCCGTCATCTGCAACGTTTCCCCCTGAGACTTTATACTGATAATCAATGATTAATTCAACGGGGTTTTCTCGTAGATCATCTGATGCTGTTCCTTTAATGACAAAATTCTGATTAGTTTCGATTGTTTCGGGAACACTGGTAATAGTAATCATGATGACTTCCTCCAATTTAGTAAATGGTTGAAATGGGAAAACTTTGATTTTTTAAATGAGGGGAATTAATCCTCATCTAAAATCAAACTAAATTCGATAGTTTGTAAGAGATTTCCATCTCGATCTAAAGCACGGAATTTGAATAAATTCTCCTCTGTACTATCCAGTTGAATCTCAAATTTCCATTGTCCATCCATCGGTTCAACTTCCCCGATAATGAACATTACCTCTGCACTAACAGTCGCAATAATCTTGGTAACAGAAGCATTTGCCATCCCTGAAAAAGTAAGCGGTTTACTAATATTATGAACCGTTTCAGGGGTTGGGGACTCTACTGTAAAAACAGATTCTGATAAGGATATTGGCGCAGGTTTTGCAATATTATTGTATTCAACAATTAAATCAATTGATTCAAATCCTTGCTGATGATAGTCAGCCATAAATGCTTGAAGTTTTTGCCAATCTTGAGCATTAATTAAGCCAATCGATCCAGCAGAACCAGGAGGATCATCATCAAATTGAATGGCAAAACTTCCCCGTTTAACACCATCTGCATCTACAGTATTTGGCTCAATCAAATAAAAGTTTTCCTCACTCTGGGCTTCTGAAGTTAAGTCAAAAGGTAGGGTCGAAACAGTATAAGCAGGAATACCCACTTTACCACAGCAGGGAATCGGGCCCCGACCAATCAAGCTTTGAGCAGAGATAAACTGATAGAGAGGAAACCCTGATGTTGCCTCATAAATATTTTTTGCTTCATCTTTTTCCATAATCGCCAATTGACCTTTCACTAAGGTCTGATAACTATCATGTATTTCCTCTAAAGATGAGGGATCGTCATTCAAATTCATCGTAAACCGTAGCCAACTCATAATCTTATCCTCCTAGAAATAGGTAAATTAGGCACAATTTTCACTCGAAATAAATCTAGATAATGGTGAGTCTGAATGAAATTGTTTGCAGTAAACGGCCAGACGAATTGTAGGCTTGAAAAGTGAAAGGACGATTGACTCCACGGTTTAAAAACTTGTAATCAAAACGCCATGTTGCACCTGCACTGGTCAGTTCAGCGATTTTGAAAGGACCACCGGGACCGACTAAGGCGATGATTTTTGAGACTTCTGGTTTTGCCGTTCCTGAAAAGGTAATAGAGGTATTAACAGGTTGGTTTTGACCTGAAGTGGGTTGCTGTACGGTGAAAACTTGAGATTGAGGTAGCAGCGGAGAACTACCGTTGTACTGAACAATTAAGTCAATACGATTATGTCCTCGTTGACGATAGGCTTTAAGATATTGATCGTAATCATTCCACTCAGAACGAGTTCGGATGACAATACAACCAGCAGAACCAGGACTGCGATCATCAAAATGAATACCAAATTGACTTCTTGCAATACCATTAACAAATATCCTTCCCTCAGACCATCGCGAATTGAGAATATGATAAAAATTGCTACGGATTCCAGGTGTATTGGTATGATTAATTGGAGAGGTACTAACAGAATAATTGGTTATGCCAACCTTGCTGCAGGATGGAATCGGTCCTTTAGCCCTTGTAGATTGATCATTGAGGCATTGATACGGAGCATATCCTGATGTTGCTGTCCAAGATTTAATGGAAGTGTTTCCTTCCATGACATGAAGTTTGCCTTGACGGAACTGATTAGTTCGTGATGTTGGCAAATCCATTTTAAAGAGTAAATAAGCCATCATTGATTCTCCTTTCTAATCAAAAGTGTTTTTCGATCATTTAAGCAATTACTGTTGTCCCGGTGATTAAATCTTTAAACTTTGCTGCAACCTGATTTTCCCAAGCCTGAAAAATCACATCATCTTCAAATAATTTTTGAGGATTAATGGTAGAATTAGGATTGATCAGAACTCCGAGATCTCGGTATTCAGGTTGCTCATCCAAAGCGTAAGCCGCTAACTCACTACAAATCCATTTATCAGGACAATTAAGAGGTTCAGACAGTAATTTTTTGATTTTTTCCCGTGATAAAAGATTGAGTATTTGACCGGGTAAACTTCCAGAAAAGGCATGAGCTAGGATTAGTTTATAGTCATATTTTTTACCTACTTCTGGTTTGAGAATCTCAACAATACGCTCGGCAATCTCATCAGTTAAATCTTTGGGTTTGCGGAAGAAAATTTGGCAATTAGAAGGTTTAAAATAGGGTTGCAGAGGATTTTCTTCTACCATATTCGTGCCAGCATTCGCTTCAATACAGGTATTTTCACCCGTAACGATGAGAGCGTGAGTAGCATAAATATTGCTCATTTTATCCCACTTAGTAAAATAAGCAATTCCTCGACCAACTGGATTTGTTCCGTCATAGGTAAAACCGATGTAACCCTTGTTATAGTTAACTCCGTAAACAGGGTTCAAGGTGACGATTTCAAGTTCGGCTTTTTGTTGTAGTTGAGTAGTCATTTTTTTGCCTCTCAGAACGTAACAAAGGACGTTTCAACTCTGTTCGGAAGTGAAATAGATGAGTTAGATAGCTGAGGTGACTAGGTAAAATTAGATGCGGTATCTATACTTACTACTCTAGATCGTCTATCAGAACTTGCTGCCCCAAAGACGGCAAATTAACATATTTCTTGAGGTTTCTATATATAAGTTTACAGAATATTGTTGAGCTATTTATTAATAAAAAAAGTTGAGTTTGATTGCAAACCATCTTAATACCTAAGCTCGCCAACCTGAACTTTAGCCGATTCTCGATCGCAATTTTAGGCCACCCTAGCACTTCGCTCTTTTCCTACAAGGATTTTTACCGAGAAAAATGATCTGTCTGCCTGAGAACAGGCTATAGTGATCATCAAACCCTCAGTGAAAAACTTCCCGTGTCTTCAGTATTCCGTCTTCGTCCCTATTTTTCCCCCGCTCTGCAGCGTCGAGTCATGAAAACTCTCGCGGCAAAAAAAACCCGTCAATTCTTGACATGGGCGGCAGCTTGTGCTAGTTTTTTGATCCTCTGGGCGTGGAATTGGCAGCTAGTTTTGGCCACTTTAACCGGGGTGGGGGCGATGATTGGAGTTTACCATCTCCAGGGTCAAAACTGGCCATCGCTGTGGCTGTGGGGGCGTGCTTTTTTCACTGCCGATAGCGGTAAGTTAAGTTTAGCGGTAGTCTGTGGCGGTTTGGGCAGTTTAGCCACCTATCTCGCTGTCGCCATTTGGACCTATGCCGAAAATCGCTGGTTGGCCCTGGCCTCAATTTTGCAAGGATTTGGCACGGTTTTGACTTTAATCCTGCTAGGATGGCATTTTCTCGACCATCGCGGTCAAAATGAGTCAAAAAACTTCGATCGCTGGTTAGAAAAATTAACAGTCAATGATCCCTTAATGCGCTTAATGGCAGTCCGACGTTTAAGCGAAATGGAACTTTCCCCCAGTCGTCGAGAACAATGCCAAGAATACTTTCGTTATCTTCTCTCGCGAGAAACCGATACGCAAGTGCGATCGGCTTTACTGGATAATTTTTCCGGCAAAGAAGCAATCAAACCGCAACCTTTACAAATACCCCTACAGGTGAGAAAATCCAGCCTCAAATCAGTAATCAGTGAACAGTGAACTGAAAACTCACATCTGATAACAGATAACAGATAACTGAATCCTACCCCACCATGAAATATTTTTTTTACACCAAAGTTAACTCGCGCTCCTCGATATTTTGGAACATCAGCGTACTCAGATAACGTTCTCCAAAACTAGGCTGAATCACCACAATTAATTTACCCTCATTTTCCGGTCGTTGGGCCAATTGAATCGCGGCACAAAGATTGGCACCGGAAGAAATCCCTGAAAGTAAACCCTCTTCTTTTGCCAGACGACGACCAAATTGAAAAGCTTCCTCATCACTGACAGTAATCACCTCATCAATCAGATCTGTGCGTAAAACTTCCGGAATAAAACCCGCACCGATACCTTGAATTTTATGGGGGCCGGGATTACCTCCAGAAATCACCGGACTATTGAACGGTTCCACCGCGACTACTTGAAAACTAGGTTTACGAGATTTAATCACTTCAGCGACTCCTGTAATCGTGCCTCCAGTACCCACACCCGCAACAACAAAATCTACCTGTCCCTCCGTATCTTGCCAAATTTCCTCAGCAGTGGTGAGACGGTGAATTTCTGGGTTAGAAGGGTTGCGAAATTGTTGCAACATATAAGCACCGGGGATACTATCGACAATTTGTTGAGCGCGTAAAATTGCCCCTTTCATACCTTGGGAACCGGGGGTAAGTTCTAGGGTAGCACCGTAGGCTTTTAACATCGCCCGGCGCTCTAAACTCATCGTTTCCGGCATAGTTAAAATTAAGCGATAACCCTTAGCTGCCGCAGTCATCGCTAGAGCAATTCCCGTATTGCCAGAAGTGGGTTCCACTAAAACCGTGGTTTCTGGATTGATTAAACCCGCTTTTTCGGCGCTATTAATCATGTGAGTGCCAATCCGGTCTTTGACGGAAGCAGCGGGATTCATCCCTTCTAATTTCATCACAATTCGGCCAAGACAGCCCTCCGCTTGGGGAATCCGATTCAATTGTACTAAAGGTGTGCGGCCAACCAATTCGGTGACATCGTGAGCGATACGCATGATATTTTCTCAGTCTGGGTGATTCGTGTGCTTATTCATAGCGGTAAGCTCTCAGCTTTAGCGTTTGAGAATTTCCTCACTAGCCAAGGAGGCGCTATATAGCTCACTTATAGCAAAGGCCAGCCCTAGATCGGCAAAATTTCCATTTTCCTTTGTTTCTTCACCCAGTCCGAGTTGATTCCCAGAAACAGGCAAAACTACTATGACCGAATAAGATTGCTTTTTTCCAAAAGCTTATACTTGTATTAAAATAACTATAGATTAAGTTACTAAAGTCAGAATTACGGTCATGACCATTAAATCTAATCTAGCCCTATTGAAAGAACAACATATAGAAATTAAGGGCTATTTGAGCGATAGGTTAAAAGCACGTCATCTAGAATGGATTGTAGAACATCTTGATGATCCTGTAGCGGCGGAATTGTTCCAGATTATTATACAAGAACGCAATGAGAGAGCCAAAGTTAATTCAAATCAGTCCTTGCAAATATCCAGACACGAGGGCAAAATTGAACAGTTAGGAAAAAGTAATCAGAATTTATCCAACGAGAATGTTGAGCTTAAACAAGAAGTCAGTTATTGGCAAGAAAAAGTTAATGAATTGCTACACAAGTTAGAGCGGTTACGTCAAGATTTATTAGACTTTGATCAATCTGAGATTTATCGTTTAGGTCAATGGTTAAAGGCTAGTCTATCTAAAACTGCCCGGGAACGTCAACAGGCTTTACTGGAAAAGGAATTAGTTCATAAAGACAGTTATAATCTAGCGGTGAGCGATCTAAAAAATACTATTCAGCAACAACAGGATGGGATTACACAAATAAAAGAGCGAGCAATCTCTACAGTTGAATCTCTGGAAAAAACTAATGATAAACTACGAAGACAACTGGGGGATATTAAAAAATATATTATTAATAACTATGGCGATAAAAAGTGGCAAGAAATCACTCGTTACTTTGCAGATGACCAGGAACTGAAGCAATGAATTTACTAAAAGAAATGAGCTATCGCCAATGGCAAAAAAGAAATAGTGAAGTATTTCATGGTCTTTCCCCAGAGCAACAAAGACAAGCGAGAAAAAAGGGCTATTATAATATCGGCTGGGGAAAGGTTAAAAGCTCTTGGGAGCTTCTTCAGGATTTTAAAAATAATACTTATAAAGTTGTCAGTTTATTTGAGCATGAATTAAATAAGGGAAGTCTTGTCAAAGCCATTGATTTAGCAATTATTGAGTCTGAAAATGCCAAAAAAATGTCTGAGGAAGGAAAACAAGAGTTAGAAAAAATCTCTAAAAATTTGCATGAAATAGCAGATAAAGCTTTGGCTAAATATCCTTTATTATGATTATTCTGTACTGCCATGACTAAAATATCAAAATCAAAGTTGTCTCAATTATATAGCTCCGATGAAATTGCAGAAATCTGGAATGCTAATCAACATCTAGCAGTTATCGAACATCCCCAAAAAGGATTAATTAGCCCGAATCAATATCGAACAATGTCCAAAGAAAAACCCTGTCCTTTTTGTGGTAAAAAGATGAAACATGGCGAAGAATTTAAAACTTCTTCTCAGTCAGAAGCTATCAAAAGGGGTTACGAATATAATAATTATCAAGGGGAAAAAGTTATTAATCAAATCAATCAGATATTTTTTCACCCCAATTATGTCACCATCGATCATATAATTAATAAAGCTCGCTGTCCCGAAAAAATGTTTGATTTTGACAACTTACAACTGGTCTGCTGGCAGTGTAACCAAGCAAAAAGTGATGATAATGCCTATGAACTTCGTCACACTTATGAGTATTTATCTAGCCTAGTCGATGAAACAGCACTTCGTTATCCTCTTCTTGAAAAGACCAATGACTTAGCAGAGTTTAACAAATTTTAATTTTAATAAACGTTAATTAAGTTTATAATCTGATTAAATAGCCTTCAACTCTAATCGAAAACTCATAGTAAAATTCCACTATAATTGAATTGAGCTAATCTGAGTCAAAATGAATAACTTGTTTGCTTTTGCCTCATGTCTAAAAGAGACAATTTACACCTATCATTACGTCGCACTTTAGCAAAGGAGAATTTAAAGTCAGGCTAAATTTTTGTGAAATTTTCTTGACTATTATGACAAAAGATGCTATTTCCCCCGACAATTATCAGTAGTTTTTGCTGAAATTATCACAAATTACTGGCAAGTTTAATTATTAAAAGAGGTTGAGCGCCCAGGGACAAATTCAAAACCTAGCTGCTAACAACCGAAAAAGTTAGGTTAGTATGAGGGGAGATACCCTCTGAGGAGTTGCACTAATTATATGGACATCAAATTAATCTTGTTGGCATTGACGGCCGTATTCACCGTCTCTTGTCTCTTTTTCGGCACCCGCAACGGTTTTTACGATAGCGATAACTACGATGGCAATGGTTCCGCTCACTAACCAGTCATCATAATCAGGGTTGCCATGGTTCAACGCTCTACTGCCGTCTGGGGGTCAAAATCCCTTTTATCCTGTTTACCTTTTGGTGTCGGTCACGCATCAGAAGGGGTTTGTCTCCTACTGAAAATCGGTCCCTATCGCCTACTTTTAGATTGCGGTTTGGCCGATATGCAACCCCTCACCCAAAACAAAAAACCACCCGTGGATCTGGTGTTCTGTAGTCATGCCCACAGCGATCACATCCGTGGGTTAATGGCTCTCCATCAGACCTATCCCCAATTGCCAGTTTATGCCAGTGAGGTGACAGTACAACTGCTGCCCCTACAATGGCCCGATTCTGCCGAGGAAATCGGCAGTTTCTGCCAGGGTTGGCCATGGCGATCGCCGATCGCTCTCTTTGATGATCTCACCGTCGAGATTTTTCCGGCTGGCCACCTACCTGGGGCTGCTGTAGTCCTATTCACCTACAAAACCCCCAAACGCACCTATAAAGTACTCTATACCGGCGATTTTTCCCTATCTAATTTTCAACTGGTGGAAGGATTATCGATCGATCTGCTGCGGGGAATATCCCCCGATGTGCTGATTATTGAAGGCAGTTACGGCACAGAACGCCATCCCCACCGACGACAGCAGGAAAAACAGTTGATGAATCGCATCTATCATGCGATCGCTGAGGGACAAAATGTCCTACTACCCGTCCCCGCCTTGGGATTAGGTCAAGAAATTTTAAAATTACTGAGATCGCACCACCAATTCACAGGCCGCGACATTGATATCTGGGTTGGGGGCAAGATCGCTAAAGCTTGCGATGCCTACCTAGAAATTTTACCACAATTTCCCGCATCTGTCCAGAATTTTGCCAAACATCAGCCCTTATTTTGGGATGAGCGCATCTGTCCCCGGTTGCGAAGGTTGCCAGAAAAACCGACACCTCTAGGGGGAACCACTCCGATAATTTTACTAATCGATCGCCTAGAGGAGGTGAGTAAATATCTGCAAGGGGATAAACCCTGGTTAATGTTAGTTCCCCAACACCTGCACGATATCAACCTAGAGAATCCCCGATTAAAAGCGGCACAGCGTTCACGATTAATTAGCCAAGAAACCTATCTACTCGCCGAACATAGCGATAGTCGCAACACCACCCAACTGATCCATAACCTGCGACCGCAGCATATCATGTTCGTCCATGGCTCGCCTCTATATCTAGCGGATTTGACCAGTTTAGAAGAATTACAAAGCCGTTATCAACTCCATTCTCCGGCCGTGGGAACTCTGGTAGAATTGCCTATTGGCGATCGCTTTTTGCAACCGACACCTCCGGCCCCTAGTCACTATGAGGGAGAATTAAATGAATCGGATTCGATCATCACTATCACTTTACCAGAGCCGATCACCCGGGATCCCCGGTGGAGTAATTTCGCCGATACGGGACTGGTGGAAGCGCGCTGGCAAGGGGAAGAATTATTATTGCGGGGAGTCTCCCAACGGGAATTATTAAGCGAGAGTCCCAATCGTATCACCAAAGCTTTAGAGGAGATGGATTGCTGTCGTGTCTGTGTCCACTACAAAAGTCAGCGCTGTTGGAATCCCGCTTCTCCTCTCTACGGTTTTAAAGTGGTTCCCGAAGGCTATTGTCCCGTTTTTGAGGCCAATATATAATTAGGGAGGCACAATTATTTGTAGGATGGGTTAGCGCACTTCGTAACCCATGCGGGCTCAGTTCACTGTTTACTGTTCACTGTTCACTGAAAATACTCCCATCTCCTTGGGAAAAATCCCACGGTTATAGAAATCTTGGCAGAAAAGTCTCTACAACCGGGTTTTTCTAGGAATATTAGGAAAGGAGATTACCGCGACTGCCGTTAGGAAGAATAGTTTCTTCGAGGGAAGCGGAAAGAAGATTATTTTCGGTTAAAATCGCCCCAATTAAGTTGGCTTGTTTGAGATTAGCTCGTTTAAGATTGCTTCCCACTAAATAACTCAAGAGTAATCCCGCTTGGTGTAGGTTAGCACCGGAAAGGTTAGCGGAGGCTAAATTAGCACCGAGAAGATTACAACCGGTTAAGTTAGCCTGGCGAAAATTGGCTTTATTAGCGTCAGTTTTGCTTAAATCGGCTCCGGTTAAGTTAGCTCCCTCAAAATCGCTACAATTGAGGTTAGCTCCCGTCAGATTAGCACCTTCGAGGTTAGCATAACGTAAATCCGCCCCGCGTAAATCCGCCCCGCGCAAATCGGCATAGCTGAGGTCGGCGTATTGAAGATGGCAGTTTTCCAGATTAGCTTGATAGAGATAGGCTCGAATTAGGTTAGCCTCTTTTAAGTTAGCATGGCTAAGATTAGCAGAGCTAAGAATAGCACGAGTGAGAATAGCCCGTTTTAGGTTAGCTTTCTCCGCCATGGCATGGGTTAAAGTGGCTGAGGTGAGATTAGCGGCTTCGAGATTTGCTTTCAACAGTTGGGCAAAAAGTAAGCTACTGTGAATTAAACAGGCAGAACTTAAATCAGCCTTTTTGAGAATGGTATTACTCAAAATTGCGCCGCTTAGGTTACTTTGGTGCAAATTTGCCCCGGAAAGGTCGGCTTTAGTCAGGTTAGCATCGATAAGACAAGCTTTGCTTAAATTAACTTCTTCCAGGGCAGCAGCTTTGAAATTAGCGTTAATTAAACAAGCTTCGGCTAAATTGGCTCGTTTTAAGTAACTATGACTTAGGTTAATCTGGTTTAAACACTGTCTCTTTAAATTGACTCCGCTAAGTCTGACTTCGGCAAAGTTGCGTTCACCTCGATTATACAGTTCGATTAGATGTTCACGATCGGTTAAGGCATTGCTACTCATAAAATAACTAAATTGTTCTGGAAGGTGATTTCCAGAGAATGGGTTGGGGAAAATTACTGATCATGAAGTCGATCTCTAGGATTAGTACAGGGAGCGACTGGGGATTTTTGCGAATAAATAGAAATTTTTAACCAATTACGGGCTTAAAATCCCTATTGGCAATCACTAAAACCGGTAAATAACTACAAGAATCGGGGTTCAATACCAAAAACAGCCTCTACCTAAACCCGCCACTTGTTGCCAGCCAGGTCTAGGCATTAAATTAGAGAAGTCTTGTGCGTCAGTTTTCCTGACTGAATCTACTGCCTCGCCGATGTCTTGACTCGGTATCATACAGTTGAATTGGTTAGGTCTGCTTAGTCAGTCCAGTAGCCAAAAGGCTAAAACTCTTAATCACCAGATTTCGGGGACTCTCCAGTTGAGCGAGCATAAAACTTTGTAAAAGTCAATCCCTCTTAGGGATGAACTGCCCGATCCTATTCCCCGAAGCCTTGATTTATTAATTCTATCGGGTTGTGGTCTGTTTTGGCAAGAGGGGTTAATGGCTTTTTAATCAATTCGCCAAAAGGCTTGATTTTCCGTAGGGGATAATTGTATAGACCGGTCATCTAAATATTGTTTGAGACTGGGGGAAGGATTGAGGAGATAAATATCGGTAAATTGATTTTTTAAGGATGGGATGGAAACTCTAGGGTTCGACTGAACAAATAAATACTTTGTCTTAGCATCAGTGGTATGAATCAGGGGCAAGGTATCTAACCAATGTTCTGAAATAATTAGAGGTTTTTGACTGCGATTAATCATTGTATAAGCGTTGGGAATATTACTACCATAGCCCACATATCTAGTTGCTGGCGGTGGATAGGGAATTTTGGCAATTAATCCGAAAACTAGCCATAATATTAAGAGAATTTTTGCCCAGCCTTGGCGCTGCTGTAATCCGTTGCTTAGTAAAAAGGTAACTGCCAGCAGCATACCGAGAAAACTCGGTAGGTAAAATCTGCCCACAGCCGTGTAGCGAAATCCTCTGATTATATCCCACGCTAAAAGAGAGAAAAAGGGGATAATTGTCAGGAGAATAATCAGGGTAAAAACTTTTTTATCGGCTTTTTTGCCCAGATAAATAAAGGATATGATGACGAGGATAATTAGGAAGTATTCAATAATAGGGGTGCTGCTGGGATTGGCTAAACTAAAATTATAAAATAAACGAGCGATCATTCCTACCCATCTTTGCCAAAGTACCTCTAGGGGTAAACTGCCTTTTGACCATCCAAAGACAGTAAATCGACTGGTAAAAATCCGGGTTAACCAAATTGAATAAATACACAGGGAAGCAAGTAAGCTGATGCTATAGTATTTTTTGGTTAAAAAGTTAAAAGAATTCAGCTGCAGCAGAAAATATAGGCTATGGACTACTAGAACAAAGATAAAGAAAACATGGGTATATAAACCAGCGATTAGGGATAAACTATAGAAAAACCAATTTTTTTTCGGTTGCGAGGAATCAATAGCTTTGAGAAATAACCAGCTAGAAAGTATCGAAAAGAAAACATATAGTCCGTATTCCCAAATTCCCAGCGCATAACCAGTAAAACGTGGAGAAAAGAAGATAAGTGTAGTGGCGATTAAAGCGGCATTTTTATTTTTAAACAAAGTCAAAGCTAAATGGTAAAAACTCCATAAAATACCAAACCAAATAATTACCGAAAATCCCCTTAATACTAGATAAGAATTGCCCAATAATCTTGCTAAAAACCAGAGGAAAATATAATAGAGAGGTAGATCGTAATTCGAGCTAGTATAAAGAGAGGCTAAGGTATCGGGAAAACCTTTCACGTAATTAACCCCCTGAAATTGCCAGAGTTGTTCCGTGGATTTAATTTGCCCGTCGAAGAGATAGTTAATTAACTGTTCGGGTGTGTAACCAGAAAGATGCAGTAAGACCAAAGATTCATCGTGCCAAACATAGCTATAGTAGGCGAGATGGACAAAATAGAAAATATTGAAAATAATCAATAAAACTAAAGCAAATCTAACCCCAGATTGACGAGTAAACATAATTATCTCGATCCTGTTAAAAATCACTGATTACTGTTGACTAACTCCTGCTTAATCACTCTAGAATTTTGATGAGCAAGAGGTAAAGTAAACCAAAATTGTGAGCCAACCTGTGGGGTACTTTTTACCCCAATTCTCCCAGAGTGAGCCTCGATTATTTGCCGACATTGGTAGGAACCTAAACCGATTCCCGTTAGGTGTTGATTATGAAGATTTCTTACATATAAATGGAAAAGATGTTGACATTGTTCCTCATCCATGCCAGTGCCATTATCGCTTAAAGTGCAGTAGAGCATATCTTGGTCAATACGAGCATCTAAAGCTAATTGAATCGGTGAAGGGTTATGTTTTAAGGCATTATTTAATAATTGTTCAAAAACACTTCTTAGCTGACAAGGATCGGCATCAATAGCGGGTAAGTCATCGGGGAGAAGATTAATAAAAGTAGCTTGGTATAAATCAAAATCTTTTTGCCAATCTTTCAGCCAAATTTCCACCTGTTCTTTTAAAGATAGAGGTTGACGATGCAAGATTAAAGGCCGTTCTTCAGCAAAATGATTTTCTGATAAAGCATTAATTAAAGTTAATTGTCGATCGCAACTACGCACCACCTGATCGAGCATTGCTCGCGAGATAGTTACTTTTTCTGTTTGCCGACACTGTAAATTTTTTAATAACATCACTAATCCCATAATCGAAGTGCGAAGATCGTGGGATACTGCCTGTAAAAAAACCGTTTTCATTTCGTATAAACGCTGAATTTCCCGGACTTTTTCCCGTAGTTCCAGGGTTCTTGCTGCCACTTCCTGTTCTAAATTATTATTCAAGCTTTGCACCCTCTGATATAGTTGCGCTTGGCCGATAGCAATACAAACTTGGGTGGCTAACTGTTCTAATAATTTGACCTCGCTTTTTTGCCAATGACGGGGATGGGAATATTGATGGACCACTAAAGCGCCTAAATGTTGATTATTAACCTTTAGAGGTAAAACTAAAGAGGATTTAACTTGCAGGTATTCGTAATAACCCTTGAGAGTGGGCAGCGTTTGCACCTTAGCGGTATTATCGGCAATAATTAACTTATCTAAAGAAAATAATTGTCCCAATTCTTCGAGTAATTCTGGTTCGGGAAACCAACCCATCAACGAGGGAATCTCCGGAGGACGGGACTCAGCGATTACCTTGAACCAACCCCCCTCTTGACAGTGACCGATATAGACTTGATCGGCATCGAGAAAATGTCTGATTTCCTCAACAATAGTATTTAAAACCTGATCTATATCTAAAGATTGATGGACTTTTAAAGCAACTTGTGTTAGTAAATGTTCTCGTTCTAAAGTTTCATTTAAAGCTCGATCGATCTGTTGTCTTTCGCTAATCGCTGCCGATAAAAACAGAGAAGTTGACATGACAATGACTAAAAAGATTTGTAAGATCAGGACACCTCTGGTATAATCGGGAGCCTGTAGGATAAAAGGGCTGATTCCCCCAGCCAATCCCATCAAAGCTAAAATAGATACTATAAAATTGGCTATTACCGCTCCCCAGGTCTGAAAACGCATGGCAGCCCAAACTACAAAAGGAAAAGGCAGATATTCGAGGTACTGCACCATACTCCAATCGGGGTTAAGAAAATCCTGTTGACCACCAAAAACCACAGAAGTGACCGCCGTTAGCAAACTCAGACAAAGTAATGCCTCGCCAATGCGTTGGGGTTGCCGTGGTTCTCGCAGGGAGTGATGATTGAAGAAAAAACGCAACAGCAGCGGCGTGATCATTAATATTCCTGTACTATCTCCGAGCCAGATCATGCCCCAAGACTGTCCAAATTGCCGCCAATCCCAAGTATTTAGCCAACTACGGGCAAAAGTATCGATAGTGGCATTGACTGCCGAGGCTAATAAAGCCGCTAAAAATACCAGTAAAAGAATATCGCGAATACGCTGTAAAGTGGCGGAAAATCTCAGATAATGCAGCAATTGCGCCCCTAACAGAGCCGATAAACTGCTGCTGATCGCCGAAAATAGAGCTATGGGCAAACTGGCCCCTAAAAAGAAGGTAAGAAGCAAATCTCCGATAAAAACGCCTAAAACTAGCCTTTTTCCCCCTAAAAAAACCGCAGTTAAGCCAATACCAGCACTCATCCAAATTGGGGCAGGTCGCGACCCTAAATTTAAGCAGAGATAGCCTAGCCAACCAACACCCAGATAAACTAGGGCAACAAGCAGAATTTTAGACCGATCTGATGGAATCCGTAGCATTTTCAGTTATCAGTTATCAGTTATCAGTTATCAGTTATCAGGTTTAAGTTTTAAGTTATTAGGTTTAAGTTATTAGGTTTAAGTTTTCAATTTTCAATAAATTTAGTATCTTTCACTGGCCACTGGTCACTGGTCACTGGTCACTGGTCACTGGTTACTGGTCATCATTTATGCAAGTGAGTAATTATACTTATCCATAAAACTGGTTTCTAGCAAGGCTTTCAAAATAGCTTGACATAAACACCTGATTTAGGGGTTACAAAGGTGAGATGCTCCCTCACTGGTCACTGGTCACTGAATCACTGTTAATCTATCTCCAGATTGCCTAAACTAGGAGTAGTTCTGCCTCATGCAGATGGGTGAAAACCGTACATTTTCCTTTTAGGAATCAAAGATCATGCGGATTTTAATTGTTGAAGACGATCCTTTAATGCAGTTAGGTTTAGAACAAGCGCTCGGTGAACAGCCGGATTTTGAGATTGTCGGTCAAGCTAGTGATGGTCTAGCGGCGGTACAATTAGCCCTGTCCCTACGGCCGGATTTAGTGGTCATGGACATCGGTTTACCCCGTCTCGATGGCATTGCGGCAACTAAACAGATTAAGGAGGGTTTAGCTAATGTTCATGTGGTTATGCTCACTTCCCACACTCTCCAACAGGAAGTGATCGCAGCTCTGGCTAGTGGTGCTGATGCCTATTGTATCAAGGGAGCGAGTCTCGATCGCCTTTTGGCCGCTATTGAAGCCGCTAAGGACGGGGCCACCTATTTAGACCCCCAAATTGCCCGTTTAGTCATGGATAATCTCAAACCGCCGGCAGTGCAACCTAATCCCAATCTAGCACTTTTATCGGAGCGAGAAATGGAGGTTTTAAAGTTAATTGTTGAGGGCAAAAGTAACGCTGAAATCGCCGAACAACTATATTTAAGCACCAATACGATTAAAACCCATGTGCGGGGAATTATGAATAAATTGGCCGTGGACGACCGAGTACAAGCGGCTGTAATTGCCCTGCGATCTGGTATTGTTTAAGGGGAAAATGGCGATTTACTTATCCCCTATTCGAGGCTTCTCTAATCACCTCTAAAACCTCTGAAGCATGGGAAATAGTCGGGACGTGACCGGATGCCAAAACCACTGTCTTTGCTCCCATTCTCTCGGCCAAATTAAACTGTAATTCTGGGGGTACGGCTTGATCTTGACTAGAGACAATATACCAGTTCGGCTTATTTCTCCAAGCGGTTGTAGTGGTTTTTGCTGTTAGTAAAGAGGCGGCAGCTGGGGTTTGGGTGGCATAAATTAAAGCGGCTTTTTCGGCGGGCAAATCATTGGCGAGAATCTTCTCTATTCCCTCTTGAGAAATCCAGATAAACCCCTCTTGTTCTTGAAAATACTGTGATGGGGTTTCGTATTCACTAAACAAATCTACCATCGATTCCCCCGCATCGGGAGCCAACGCTGCAATATAAACTAAACCGGAAACTTTTTCATCGTTGCCGGCCTCTGTGATTACCATCCCTCCCCAAGAATGACCGACTAGAATACATTGTCCTTCGATACGGTTTAAAACTCTTTTCGTAGCAGCTACGTCATCCGCTAGAGAAGTGAGAGGATTTTGCACTGCGATCGCTGCGTATCCTTCGGCTAATAACTGGGCAGTTATCTGATTATAACTAGAACCATCGGCCCAAAAACCGTGAACCAAAACAATATTGTTAATTCTGTTCATAAGACCTCTTACAAAACTCGAAAACTGCTGGTTTTTAGCATTTTTTAACTCTCACAAATTAATTAGACAGGAGAGCTATTAATATTCTTACATTGTAGCCATTAAGCCCATTTTAACTTTTTAACTCAATTGCCGGTGCTATAATCATCCAAAAAATCCCTTCAATCATTTATAATAAGTTATCGACCTATCTCTGTTGGAAAACCATGACTATCGCTCCAAGCTTACCCCTAGTCGAGTCTCATGTCAACCCTGAGATAATCTTCCCACAAGGCCAATTTTGGAGTGATGAACCCCCTTTGGAAAGTAACCTACATCTACAACAAATTATTTTATTAATTCAGTGTTTAGAATGGTGGTGGCGCGAGCGAGAAGATTATTTTGCCGCCGGCAATTTAACCATTTATTACAGT
>VYMB01000149.1_pt1 | contig 18211 bp, 8 predicted proteins | sample 5115321 | NCBI WGS metagenome assembly VYMB01 (sample SAMN12291794, study PRJNA351875) | freshwater metagenome | isolation source: freshwater lake | place: USA: Michigan, Wintergreen Lake | collected 2011-08-02 | reverse complement strand
GTACGATCCACAATTGCCCAATAAATATGGTCGGACAAATCGGGCAGGGAAAGCACAAAAATCCAGTTGTCTTCTACTAATTCGTTGCCTTCGGGGATGCTGTAGGGCAAGTTTTCCCAGGATTCCGGGTCATTCAGGTCGTATTCGGGCAACAAACCCAGGCGACCGGTATTGAAAAAAATCCGTACTTGATCCATGACCTGGTCTTCGCGATCGGGTGCTTCGGCGGGGATATTGCTAAAAAGTTCGTTTACTAAGTTATAAGGTGTTTCTGCGTCATTTTTAGATGCCAGCAGGGTAGCCAGGGCTTTTGCGAGTGCTTCTTCAAAAACCAGTTTGTTGTTGCCGAAATTGGTTTGGCGAAAGCGTTCTTTTTGATCAAATTCGATGGTCAGGCCGGGTACACGTTGGCGGGTTTTGATCAAAAAAATACGTTGTTGGAGGTTGTCGCTGATTTTGATGTTTTCATCCCACCATTTAGCCGCTTTTGCGCTGAGTGGATAATTGCTTCGGATGTATTCCAGCGTGTTTTTCTCAATTTGAGTAACCTGGTGGCTGTCTTTGATGGCTTCACCAATGGCACGCACTTCGGCTTCCGATAAAGCGTTGCCGCTGGCACTGGAAATGTAGGTGTCGACCTGATTAAGCAGGGCCAGGTCGAAGCGTTTGCCGTCAATAATTTTGTAATACGGACGGCTTTTTTTGTTGGGTGTTGCAGATGTTTGCTCCATTTGTTTTTTGGGAGCAAGTTATAATGGAATGAGCAGGCCGATTTTTAAGTTTGGGTAAAGTTTAAAAAGACTGAATGTACTCATCCAGGTTTATGGCTTCCGACAAGCCTAATTTTTTACGCAAGCGGTGTCTGCCACGCCAAACAGATTCTTGCGAAATGCCCGTTGCATCCGATATTTCCCGGCTATCAAAATAGAGTTTAACTAATAAGAACAAGCGGGTTTCGGCCAGGGTTAAGGTGGGGAAAGCAGCCTTTAAACGAAAAACAAAGCCTGGCGTGATTTGCTCAAAACGTTCCAAAAAATGCTGCCAGTCCGCATCCGTCAAAATGCGCATACGCCGCAGGTCCTTTTCAGGCATGCCCGCTGTTTCCATCGCATCGGAATCTTTTAATAATCGGGTTTCCAATTCGTCAATCAATTGGTTTTTCAATTCCAGCAGCAAGGTAGAGTGATGGAGTTGCGCTTGTTGCGCCATCAATTCCTGTTGCGATTGCTCGAGGGCGCGTTGTTGCAGTGTTTCGCGCATTTCAAACAACTCGCGCTCTTGTTTGAAGATAAATTGTTTTCTACGCTGGCTGATCAATAAAAGAAATGCAACCCCTGTAGCCAAAACCAATCCGGTTAATGTTAGGAAAGAAATGAGTAAGGTTTGTTTGCGCTGTTTTTCAATACTGGCAATTTGCAACTCTTTTTGAGCCAAAGCAATCCGCACATTTTGGTAAGCGAGTAGTTTGGATTTTTCAACATTAAAACTGGCATCGTGGAATTGCCGACTGAGCGTCATCTCCTTCAAAGCGAGGGCCAAATCCCCCTGCTTCATAGCAATGTTGCCCAATTGTTCATGTACGGAAGCCAACAAACCGGTATCACGGCTTGTCAAACATTTTTTTAGAAAATATTGGGACGAATCCAACTGCCCTAAACACAAATAACTTTCTCCTAAGGCGCTATAAATTTTAATTTTTTTAATCATGTTCCCTTTTTGCACATTGGCTTGCTCCGCTTTTCTAAGGTGCACCAAGGATAAATTACAATCCCCCTTTTCTAAATAAATTCTAGAAAATAATAATTCTGAGGCAGTCTGGTCGTACGTAATATTATACTGATTACGAGTTAATAAAGATTGATTCGCAAAATAAAGTGCCGAATCGGGCATGTTTAGATCTAGATAATCTTCGGCAATTTTTTCCGTGGTGATGGTATGAAATCCGGTGAATTGGAAGTGTTTTGTTCCCCTTGTTTTTGAAATCAACTGCAATGCTTGCTCATGCCATTTCAGTGCTTCTCTGAAGTCTTTTGCGGCCCGATAAGCATTCCCTAAATCTATTCGAACATTGAAGCGCTGATCGAGATCACGCCCCGGAAATTGCTGGTAAACATCATAAACTTCCAATAATAATTGAATTGCTTGCGGATACCCACCCTGGAGTAAGATGGCCCTGGCCTTAAACCGCTTGGCATCTGCCGCTTGTACAGGATGGTTTATCTTATAACTCAAGGCGGTGCAGGTATCCAAACATTGCAAAGCCTCCTCAAAACGCGCCATTTCAATAAATAATTCACCTCGAACCACTTGCACAAATGCCTTTAAACTGTCATTTGATATATTTTGCTCAAATAGATTCAAGTGCCGCAGACGTAAATCAATGCTCGCTTCTTCGTTCAAATTGTAATAAAGCCGCTGACAAGCCCAGGTTTGTAAGGTAGCTGGAACCAATTTTTTTATCAAGAATACCGCTGAGTCGAGATTGTGCGCAGGTAAATAAGCAAAAAAATCACCGCCGAATTGGGACGATTCAAAAAAACCATCCATGTTAGACGGGGTAGGTTTCCAGCAAGACCTAAAATAAAAAGAAAATATCAGCAGAAAAAGCAGACCTATCATTATGACCTGCAAAGTCCGGAAGGAAGGAAGTTTCATTAGGAGGCTCCGTTTACTCGGCAAATCTACAATAAAAACGTTTTATAGCCCGCTTAAGTTAATTGTCCGAGCTTTTGTCCGAGCTGTAAATTTGACAATACCCCCCCTTTGGTCGTCTATTTGCAATCGAATTTATAACAATTCACTTTGTTGTCAGCAAACGCTGCTGGCGACTTGTTCAAGTGTCAATGTTATTGGCAAGGCAAGTCGGTTGGGTTTACCATATGGAAGATGGCCAGTCTGGGGAGAATTTGGTCTTTAACCGAAAGGGATGCTCCTCCGGCTTGTTTGTTTTTAGGGTTTATTAGACTTGTTGCGATGGGAAGTAAAGCGACAAGTCTATTAAAAATCATAACATTTTATACGCATACGTTGCCAAACGTTCGGGCCATACCGGCTTTTTTTAGTGTATTTAGGTAGTTTTATACCCAACTTGCTCCATTTAACCTTAAAGCCATTGATTTTTAGCCCTATATAAAAATCAGTTCCCGTCAATTTAGCCTGCCCGGTAAAACTCAACAGATTGTCTGTCCCAAGCGTTAGATAACCTAAGCGTGCCGCAAAACCTGCCCTTAAAAATTGCCCGTCATTCCAACTGACCGGCAGCGAGGCCGAAAACCATAAATGTTCAAACCGTGGAATCAAGCCGAAGGTATTGGGCCGACGCACACTGTTACCCATTAAAGGCATGCGTTGTATCCACACTGCGCCAAGATAGACCCGTTGCATCAGGCGCAGATCTGCCTGAAAGGACAGGGCGGTAGGTAAGCCGATCGAAAAAGCCGGTCCTTGCAGGGAGGCCAAGGTATCTCCTAAAAAAGCCTTGCTCGCATCCTTCATCATTTGATCCAGGTTGGTACGATTCGGAAAATCGGAAGGGACTACCACCACGGTTTGATCAAATTCAATTAAATGTTTGACCGCATTTTGTTTAAAGCGCACTTGGCCTGCATCCAATAACGCAACGCCCAATCGCCAAAAATAGTCCGTCGAGCCTGTTTCTAAGGGCGCTGCGATGCTAAACCCAAGATCTACCCCGAATCCATGCCCATTTACCTTCGGACGGATTTCTGAAGGCTCCGCGGTTAACTGATCTGTTGTTAAACCATATTCCCAGCGGGCGCGGGCAAACGCGAGGGTATCGCCCCGGCGTTGGGTGTAATCAAAAGCCGTATTCGCCCGAACAAAGAAACCCTCATACCCCCATAATAACTTAGGCGTAACGCCAAATGCCAACAGATAATCGCCCTCGTCGTTGCTGTAACTATAATGCAGCCCGGCTTCACTCCAGACCATGCCCGCTATCCGCAATTTGGGAATTACATTGACTTCTCCACGGGGTAAATTGCTGACGACCGGGTAATTCAAGATCTCTGGCAACCGGTAAGCACCACCGCCAGCCCTAATGCCACTCACAAAACCGACCGTATGGTGTGAACCTACGCGAAAACTAAAAGCGATACCGCTGATCTGCGCCTGAAACACCCCAAAAAACGATTTGCGGTTTCCAAAAAAGTCTTGTACCAAAGCATCGGGCGGCAATTGACCACCTTCCGTCGTATCTAATACCGAAACAAGCGCTTCAGGCGTGCGCAGTAGTTGTATAACCCCTGCATTTCGCACAAATCCATAATTATTTTGGAAAAAAACATCCGCTCCAGCCAGGCGAAGATCCCAGGAGCGCGGATTGAAACGGGTATTGGCGGGATTCAGTGCAGCACTTTGGATACCCGCAAAGCGCTCTAAACGCATTCCAAGTTGCGCTTGTCCGTATCCTCGATGAGCACACAAACAAAACAACAGGAAAAGTGGATAAAATAGATTTTTAGCCACATAGGGTAAAAATCCAACTATAAAATTATTAAAATGAAGCATCAAAAAGGATTTACGTTGGAACGTAAATCAAGGTTGCCGAATTGTTTGGCTGAAAGAGCGTTTGGGCGGTTTGGTGCAATTGCTCGGGGGTAACCGCCAAATAAGTAGCCGTTTCGTCGTTCATCAACTCGGCGCGGTCCAATACTTCATAAAACGCCAGGTTTTGGGCCTTATTTAGCACACTGGTTTCCGAAAACACGACCGTACTTTCAAAACGGTGTTGAATTTTTTGCAATTCCCGGGTTTCAATCGGTGCCGCGCGCAAAATTTCCAGTTCTTCCCATATTGCCGCGAGGGCTTGATCGGGTGTAATGCCATCTACCGGACGGCCTTCAATCACCAGCAAGCCAGGGTCGGTATTGCCCGTAACATAGCAATCAATTTGAGAAAACAATTGCTTTTCGCGCAACAAACGCCGGTAAAGCCGCGAGGACTGTCCCTGCGCCAATACATCCGATAATAAATCGACTGGGTAAAATGCAGGATCCAGACGGGCAGGCATACGAAATGCCAGGTAAACCGCAGGAACGGGCACATTGGCCTTTACTTCGAGCCGAAGTGGTGCCTGGGAAGGCGGCTCCACAGGTAAATTACGAGGCGGTACCACACGCGCTGGAATATTGCCAAACCATTTTTCGGCAAGTTCCTCGGCAGTGGGTACATCAATATTTCCTGCAATGCACAAAACAGCATTGTTGGGGCAATACCAACTTTGATAAAAAGCACGCACATCTTCAATGGTGGCATTTTCCACGTGCTCCGGCGAAAGACCAATCACGGGCCAGCGATACGGATGTACTTTATACAACAAATCGGAAAGGTGATGCCAGGCATCGCCATACGGTTCGTTCAGGCAGGTTTCTTTAAATTCTTCCACCACCACCTTGCGTTGCACCGCTAAGGCCTTCTGGGTGATACTCAGCGCCATCATGCGGTCACTTTCAAGCCACAGGGCGGTTTCTATATTTTCAGCGGGCAAAATTTCGTAAAATGTGGTGTAATCGTTGGTGGTATAGGCATTGTTTTCACCACCCGCACGCTGCAAGGGATCATCGAAATCCTTTACATTTTTGCTGCCTGCAAACATTAAATGCTCAAATAAATGGGCAAAACCCGTTTTATCGACCATTTCATCGCGCGAACCAACGTCGTAGGTAATATTTACAGCCACCAAGGGCGTAGAACGGTCCTCGTGCACGAGCACACGCAACCCATTCGACAAAATTTTTCTAGAAAAATGTACCATGCAACCCACTAACGTTTTCCCGGCCAGCCAAACAGTCTGGTGGTAATGATTGGAATAAAAAAGAAGGAGGCGGTCATGATAGACACCAGCAAATCGGCGGTCTCACCTTCAATGAAATCGGCCCAGGGTTGCCCTTTCCAAAAATGACATACAACGGATAAGGACAATTTAAGGCCCAAAATTGCAATCACTATAAAAGCGCTGGTTTCCAAAAATGGGAATCGTTCGAGCAATTTTACAAACCAGTTGGCCACAAAACGCATGGCCAAAATGCCAATAAATACCCCAATACAAATCAAATAGATGTTGTCGGTAAAAGCAACCGCTGCGAAGACATTATCAATAGAGAACGCAAGATCCATGACTTCCACCGCAACCACGGTAGCCCAAAACTTGTTCATCCAGCCTCTGGTAAAACGATAAAACCACTTTTCTTCTTTGTTCAGCAAATCGTCGTCTGTCGCTGGCGTCGCTTTGGTGAAAAAATAGCTGTAAGCCAGATACAAGAGGTAAAAACCACCCAAGGGTTTGAGCCACCAGATTTTGATCAGCCAGGAAGCAAAAATAAGCGATAAACCCCTGAACGCATAGGCTCCAATAATGCCATAACGCAAGGCGCGCGGCCGTTCGGATGGCGGAAGATCCAGTACCATGGTAGCCAGCACCGCAGCATTGTCTACCGATAACAAACTCTCAATCAGAATCAGATTCAAAATGATGAACAGTCCGCCGTTCCAATCCGCTCCCAAAATATGTTGCAAAATTTCAGTCATGTACGTTGATTAATAATAACTCGGGAATGCAAAACAGCATGAACCCTGCAAGGTTGTGGGCTTTTCGATGAATCGCGTAATGAAAAAGACAAATATGGCTTACAACTGACAATTATTGTGCCTGCGCGTCCTGAATCAGGCGATCTGAATCGCGCAACAATTTTTCCATTTCTTTTTGTAATTGTTCTTTTTGGCGTTGCAGATCAGCCGCTTTACCAGCCGTTTGTTCTTCCGTTTTTGGATTCGCCTTGATGCCTTTTTTGGGTTGAACCGGCTGCTCTTGCTGCTGAATTTCGTCCAAATCCTCCTGCAAGCGCTGTTTCCGTTGCTCCAGGTTTTCTAATTCCTGTACCACTTTGGTATCCAGAAACTTGGCATTGTCCCGAATCGCTTTGTAAGCATCGCCCAATTGATCCATGACCTGGTCGTATTTCCCGGCATCAAATTTTTGCGTTTCTCCTTTCAGGACGTTGGCGCCTGCCACAACCAGTTCACGCGCTTTTCCAAAAACCAACTGAGATTGGGCTTTTTCTTCGGTGGTGCCGAAAAAATAATTGTAAACCAGTATGCAAACGAGCAAAACAAGCGCAAGTTTGATCAAAGAACGGATCATAAGCCTCAATTTTAGGTGAAGTGCGTAAAAAAGGGTGCAATTTTACCGCAAAGATGCAAAAGCTATACCGAAATTAAATAGTTTTTGTCGTTTTACCCCCCAACGTAACAAGTGTAATAAAAAAGGCGTTTCAAAAGACCTTGCGGCCTTTCGAAACACCTTTTTGAAGTATATGTCTTAAAAATTAATTGTAGGCTATTAGCGCACTACCACAAATTTGCGGGATTGTACACCTGCATCAGAGCGAATTTCCAGTTGGTACACGCCGGAATTCAAATTACCCACTTGAATTTTTTGGGCAAATGCACCACTTTGTACGGTACCAAAATCACCTTCGAGGATCAATTGGCCCAAATTATCGCGTACACCATAACGCAAGGCCTCGGCTTCTTTCAACTCAAACTGAACGTTTAAGTCATCTGAAGTTGGGTTAGGCGACAATTGCAGGCTTTCCAGTTTGCTGCTCAACTCGTTTGTTGCAACCACTTCCGGCAATGGGAAGGTTGTGCCATCGGCAAATACGGCCCACACTTCAAATTTTGGCTGATCTGTCAAATAACCTGAAGCATACAAAGTTGCTGCTTCTCCTGCAAAGGTCGTTGCATCAGCGATGTAGGTCTTCACCACCGTGGTATTGTCGTTGGCAGGTGTAATTTGAATGGTATATTGCGCAGCAGGCACACTCAAATAGTCGGTAAACTCACCAAAAGTGATGTTATCATAGATCACAATGCCGCCTGGCAAAGTAACATCGACATCAGGTGCATCAGGTGCACCATGGAATACTGCCAAATCGGTGCTGCCCGCATCTGTTGCGCGGTAACGACCATTTTCGTTGATGTACAACTGGAATGGTTTAGCTGCGTTGCCTACTACACCTGCTGCCATGATCACATAAAACTTGCTGCGGTCTAAACCATTTGCTATAGGCAAATTGTAAATAGCATCGTTTTCAGATGTGCTGTTACCTGGTGCTACACCCAGATTAAATGGTACACCCGCTGGGAGCAATGCTACACCGGTTGCATCATGGTAGTTGAAATCATCCAAAATTCTTTCATCATCCAGGTACACGTCAACGGTTGGTGAAGGGCTGTTGTGGATAACTTGTGCGCGCGCAAAAGAAGGCAACGGTGTAGTAAATCCATCCGGCAAAGCAACCCAAAGGTCAAACGCAGGATCGCCTGTTACTAAACCACTGGCAAATACCACGCCTACCAAACCTGCTGCATCGGTGAAATCAGCGCCCCATACACCCAAAGACTGATTTGGGGCAGCGGTTGGTGCCAAATCCAGCAACACAACATCCGTTGGGAACGTCACATAACCGGTAAATTCGCCATAAGAAAAGTCTGTTAACAAGGCTGAACCATCTACATAATTGGAAACATTAATCGCTGGTGCATCGGGTGCTCCATGTAATACGGCCAATTCTACTGCATTTTGGTCTACTGCCCGTTCGCGACCAGCATCGTTTATGATCAAATTGAAGGCCGGTGTTCCACCAACCAAACCACTTGCAACCACTACATAGGTTTTACCATTTGTAAAAGTTGCTGGGAATGAAGCAATTACATCGTTCACTGATTGACTGCTTGCTGGAGCAACACCTAAGGTCAGGGCTGTTTCCGCAGGTACATAGAAGAATGGCGTCGCCGTACGGAACTCAAAATCGTCCAGAATTTTCGTATTTCCTACATATACATCCACGACGGGCTCTGGGCTGTTGTGAATAATTTGCACCCGCGCTGCAGGAGCGAAAGGCAGTTCTACCACCTGACCGGTGCTCAAAGCAGCAAACAGGCCAAAACCAGGTGTGCCACCCAACAAACCACTTGCAAACACGCGAATCGCCGCACCATCCAAACCAGAAAGATCGGCCAGGAAGGTTCCAACAATGGTGCTGGTACCTGGTAATTTAACATCAATAAAATACAGATCCGGTGTCAAATTTTGGTACGGACGAATTTGTCCATAACTGATGTTGGATTCTAAAGTACCCAACAAACGCTCCGCTACATCAACCGCAGGGGCATCTGGCGAACCGTGGGTTACACTTACAGCAACAAAACCTGGTGCCGCATCCAATTGTGCCTGGTCGTCTACCAATAATGTAAATGGTGTCGTTGCGTTACCCACAATACCGGAAGCAAAAACCGTGTAGTTTTTACCTGCTTGGAAATTAACCGGGAAGGAGGCAATTGCATTGGCCACCGATGTGCTATTGGCTGGCGCTACTCCCACCGCGAAGTTGCGGTTGGCTGGAATATCGACATACGGTGTTGCAGTACGGAAGGCAAAGTTGTCGAGCAACAAGGTATTGCCTGCATATACGTCTACCGTTGGGTTCGGACTGTTGTGAATAATTTGTACTTTGGTGGTTGGTGTAATCGGCAGTTCAAGCACGGTACCGTTTGGCAAAGCCGCGAACAAACCAAAACCAGGATTAGCACCCAACAAGCCACTCGCAAATACATATGCTGCGCCACCTGCCAAACCGCTCAAATCGGCGCGGTAAGTAGCCACCACTACAGGCGAACCAGCAGGACGTACTGCAAAATCATACAGGTCTGGCGCAAGGTTCAAATAAGGCGTAAACTGACCATAAGACAAGTTGCTTACCACATTATTTGCCACAAATACGGCATCTACATCTACTGCAGGCGCATTGGTAGCACCGTGCAATACCGCTACATCCACTTGGGCAGCGTTACCAGCAGCCTCACGGCCAGCATCGTTCAGAATCAGGGTAAATGGCGTTGTAGCATTTCCTACAATACCTGATGCAGTTGCGATGTATGTTTTGCCAACTTCCAGGGTTACCGGAAAAGTGACCAATACTTCATTCGCAGACTGGCTATTGCCCAAAGCTACCCCAATTTTAATTTCGATGTCCGCAGGTACATCAATGAAAGGGGTCGCAGTACGATATTTAAAATCATTGATTAACAGGGTATTCCCAGCATAAACGTCTACTGTCGGACTTGGGCTGTTGTGAATTACCTGCAAGCGCGCTGTTTGCGTTTGAGGTAATTGCAGAACGGTTCCATTCGGCAAAGCAGCGAACAAACCAAAAGAAGGGTCGCCACCCAACAAGCCACTCGCAAATACATACGCAGCACCACCTGTCAAACCGCTCAAATCGGCGCGGTAAGTAGCCACAACTGCAGGCGAACCTGCAGCACGCACTGCAAAATCATATTTGCCAGGCGCAAGGTTCAAATAAGGCGTAAACTGACCATAAGACAGGTTGCTTACCACGTTGTTTGCCACAAATACGGCATCCACATCTACTGCAGGCGCATTGGTAGCACCGTGCAATACCGCTACATCCACTTGGGCAGCGTTGCCAGCAGCCTCACGGCCAGCATCGTTCAGAATCAGGGTAAAAGGTGTTGTAGCATTTCCTACAATACCTGAAGCAGTAGCAATGTATGTTTTGCCTTCTTCAAAAGTAACCGGGAAATTAGCAATTACATCATTTACGGATGTACTGTTGCCGAGTGCTACACCGATGTTTAATACTTGACCTGCAGGTACATCAATAAATGGTGTCGCTTTCCGATATTCAAAATTATCAAGCAACAAATCGTTGTTGACGTATACGTCTACGGTTGGAGAAGGGCTGTTGTGAATCACCTGCAAGCGGGCAGTTGGAGCAGGAACATTCGCTGGCGGGAACTCAATCACCGTACCATCAGGTAAAGCAGCAAACAAACCAAAAGCAGGGCTGCCACCTACCAAACCACTCGCAAATACACGGGCAGCACCACCTGTCAAGCCGCTCAAATCAGCGGTGTACGTAGCAACTACAGTGCTGGTGCCTGCAACTTTTACCTGTAAATCGTAACTGGCAGGATCTACTGCGAGGTAAGGTGTAAATTCACCATAAGACAAATTATTGATGATGTTACCAACACCAACTACGGCTACGTCCACTGCTGGCGCATTCGTTGCACCATGCAATGTTGCAAATTCCACTTTAGTTGGGTCGATCGCTGCGGTACGTGCTGCATCTGCCAACAATACAAACGGGGTTGTTGGGTCGCCAACAATACCGCTGGCAAACGCTACAAAGGTACCATTGATGCTCAAATTGACATTCTGTGTGTAAATCACGTCATTCGCAGAAGCGCTGGAAGCCAAAGCAACGCCCACCGGAATATCAATATCCGCTGGAACGGTTACAAAAGCAGTGGCGGTGCGATACGCAAAATCATCTACCAGCAAGGTATTGCCAGCGTATACATCCACGGTCGGACTTGGGCTGTTGTGAATTACCTGTAATTGCGCGGTAGGTGTTGCAGGAAGTGCCAAAACGGTACCATCTGCCAACACCGCAAACAAGCCAAACGCAGGGGTTCCTGCCAACAAACCACTTGCAAAAACGGTCGCAGATTTTCCTTTCAAGCCACCCAGATTAGCACGGAACGAAGCCACTACAGAAGCGTTGCCTGCAGCGCGTACGGCAAGGTCATATTTTGCAGGTGGTAAAGACAAATAACCAGAAAAATTGCCATAAGCAAGGTTGGCTACTACGTTATTTGCAACAAAAACGGCATCTACATCTACTGCTGGAGCATCAGTTGATCCGTGTAAAACATTCACTTCTACATTGTTTGTATCTACAGAAACTAGGCGCGCCTCATTGGCGAGCAGGGTAAATGGCGTTGTCGCATTACCAACAATACCTGAAGCAAATACACCGTATGATTTACCAGTGGCAAAATTTACGTTTTGGTTGTAAATAGCCGACGCAACAGAAGTACTCGAATCCAAAGCAACGCTTACCGTCAAATTGCGGTTGGCCGGAACAGTTACATACGGTGTAGCCGTACGGTAAGCAAAATTATTGAGCAAAAGGGTGTTACCCACATATACATCCACGGTTGGAGCCGGGCTGTTGTGTACAATCTGAACATTCGCTGTTGGCGTGATCGGTAAAGCGATTACGGTACCATTGGGCAAAGCCGCGAACAAACCAAAAGCAGGGCTACCGCCTAAAATGCCGCTGGCAAAAACGGTCGCAGCGCCACCACCGAGGGTACGCAAATCAGCGCGGTAAGAAGCAACGGTTGTAGGGGAACCAGCAGCACGCACTGCCAAATCGTACACCGCCGTATCTAAAGACAAATAAGACGTAAACTGACCATAAGCCAGGTTGGAAATCACATTGTTGGCCACAAAAACGGCATCTACATCCACATTTGGAGCACCTGGTGCGCCATGCAGTACGGCTACATCTACCTGATTGGAATTGGTTGCAGCCGTTTTTGCTGCATCATTTACCTGCAAGGTGAACGGTGTTGTAGCATTCCCTACAATACCTGCAGCAGCAACCACATAAGATTTACCCGATTCGAAGGTAACATCAAAGGTGGCGATCGCTTCTGCAACTGAGGCACTGGTGCCCGGTGCTACTGCGATGGAAAGTTGAATACCGGCAGGCAAATCCAAAAAAGGAGTCGCCGAACGGAAGGTAAAATCATCGAGCGCTAAGGTGCCATTTACATACACATCCACCGTGGGTTCGGGGGAATTGTGGATGATCTGAACCTTGGCCGTTTGCGAAAACGCCGTTATTGCTGAGCATAACAGCACGAGCAATAGGAAGGAGAGTTTTTTCATGCTTTAAAATTAACTGGTTAGACTAGTTGATTAACAGTTTTACTTAACAGGTTTTGTGTAAGAAGGTTGTACTTAAAGTATCTAAATGCTAAACAAAAACATATCAAATGCCTAAATTAGGCAAAAGTGAGGGGGAGGAGGAAGGGAGGGAAGGAGAGGTTCCACGGAGAAGCTCGGAGGAACGGAGGTACACGGAGAAAAAAGGCGGCACCCTCTTAACTCCGTGTAACTCGTCCCTCCAAGCTCCCCTGTGGAACCCTTTAAAAATGGGTCAAAGCGTTTTTTTATTGCTTGATAAAGCTCGTCGCCGCCCGACCCAAGGGCCCCTCCAGCACCAAGGTATAAACCCCTTTGGGTTGGCGTGTGAGATCTATCGTGATGGCGGATGCGCCCTGTGTTACGTTTTGTTGATGCACCAACTGTCCCGTGCTGGCATAAATAAAGAGTTTATTAAAGGGCCATTCCGGGTTGAGCAATACCTGCGCCTGATCTTTCAAAGGCTGCGGTACAATACGCACCTTGGCAGCATCTTTCAAATTATTGGTCCCCAACAGGATATTCACATCGACCACAATCGTGCTGTCACAACCAAACTGATTGGTCAAAACAAAGGTGTAATCGCCCGCCGAATCCAGTTCCATGCCATTAAACGTAAAAGTTTCACCCGATTGCAAAATCACTACCAAGGTATCCTGTGTGCTGGGATATTCCTGAAATTGAACAAAAACCGTCGAATCTGCCCCATTTGGCAACTGGTAAGTAAACGTATCGGCCGGATGGCTGGCATTGAAGGTTACGCCTTGATAAGTCACCGAATTTCCAGGACAAGCGAACAATGGCACCTGACTATAAACTGCCAATGGCAGCACCAAAAAAGTCTTTTCTAATACGGATACCTGGTTTTCTATTTTCACTTTATAGGTACCCGGTAGGACTACTTTGAGGTAAGGGGTGGTATCGCCAGTGCTCCATAAATAGGTATAATTGCCCAACAAGGCACCTTTGATGCTGATCGACCAGTTGAGCAAAGTGCCTTGTTGCGATTCTTTATCATCCATCATGGAAAGTTTCCAGATGCCATTTACGGGCGCACCTTTCAAATCTGACCACAAACCTTCCGGCTGAAATGCACCGGTAAAAGGGGCTGCACTGGCGGGTGCAAATACCTGACCGCCCGTAATAGATGCCGTGGCCGTCGGTTTGAAGCAGGTATTGGTATAATTGTCACCATTGGAACCATTATCGGTGCTCAATTCCAAAAATTTCCCGCCGGGCGCCAACAGGTAAATATCCAGGTCATCGGCCCAACCGTGTTCTATGTTGATCAACACAGATTCCACGACATTTTTATCCGAAATCAGGTCGATCGGAACACCGCTGATGGTGATATCGGAAGTAACCTGGGTAAGGGCAGGTGCAATGGCTTTTGCTGCATTGTTGGAAAATGTCCAGGTTTTTCCCGATAAATAAGTAGGCGCAGCAAGCAAAAGCACCGAATCACCTCCAAAGCCTGGATACACAATGATCAAGGAATCATTGGTTAGACTATCCGGATCGGCGAGGTACAAAGTGAAGGTCTTTTCGAAGCAAAATTGACCTTTTACGGTTACTTCAATGGTTTCTAAACCTTCTGTAAGCGAATCCGGAATGGGTTGAAAACTTAGCGTTAGGGTCGTATCCGGGTTAGAAATAAGTCCAAGCGGTACATCCGCAGTATAATCAAGGCCGTTGGTAGCAGTGCCCCCTAAAATAATTTCAACGGGCAACAACGCTGCGGGCAACTGATTTAGTTGGATGGTGGTCGCCTTCGCCGTCGCCGACTCCGGTATGATGTTCAAGCCCGATTCAAAACCATTGGTGAGCAGTGGCCGACTGAAAAAGCTGTTTGCCTCTAAAAATACCCCCGAATCGTAAATACCGTCGCTCACATCACCGATCGCGATGTACATTTCATATTCGGCACAAGGCGTTACGGCTGCTTCAGCAATAAAAACATCGGTAAAGCCGTCGTACACCGGTTGCCGTGCCTGCTGCTCGTTATCGTGGTAATATTCTTCGTTGAACGCCGGACATCCTCCATTCACAAGATTGGCAGGATGCAGGTTATTGATCGCGACGGGCAAATAGGTTCCCGGAATCAAGGCGATGTTAAAATCCTGGTAAGGCGTTCCAGCATTGGGATTGGGACCGCTCAAAAAGAAGCCAAAAACATCATTAAATTGAGAACAGGCATACTCAGGATATTCTTCCGAAGCAAAAACATAACGAAAGCGAATCGAATCACTGAGGGGTTTGAAACGAATTTTATAAATCGTTTGATCATAAACCGGTCCAGAGGCAATTTGTGACAACACGCCAACTGAACTGGTACTACCGTTTTGGTAAGTAGCAAAATTTTTACCCAAGCCATCTGCCCCAAAAGTAGTTCCATTGGACGCAGCGCGTCCGGTCGTCAGGATCAAACCGCGTGATAATTGGATGGCGCTATCCCCTTCTGTAAAAAAACCAGTCGCACTCGATTCGCCCATATATAAAACCTCCAGCAGTTCAATGCCATCGCCGGTAAGGTTGTTTTTTATCAGATTTTGTAAATTATTGTACGGTGCGGTCGTGGCATCCGTGACGCTCATTTGTGCCTGCGCACACCAGGACAATAAGCAAAAGAAAAGGAGGGAAGTAGTGTGTTTTAACATCGCAGTTGGTTTAATGAATGTCGAAATAACAGCGGATTTTGAAAACCCGGCAAAAACATTGGGTTCAAATTCATGCAAACTTAACGAAAAATGCGCATGCCGAAACACTGTGTGACCAGTTTTTTCGACATGCGCATATAAAGCGACAATAATTATAGACTAAAGAATTGCGCGCAGGATGTAAAACAAGCCGCCTGCCATCAAGAAAGACACCGGCAATGTAAGCAACCAGGCCAGTGCAATGTTCATGATGGTTTTGCGCTGCAGGTTTTGTACACCGCCTTGTGCCACCATGGTACCCGCAATACCCGACGACAATACGTGGGTGGTACTTACGGGCAAGCCCAATCCAGTGCTTACGCCAATGGTAGCCGCCGCGCACAACTCCGCGCTCGCGCCTTGCGCATATGTGAGGTGGCTCTTGCCAATTTTTTCACCAATGGTCACCACAATACGTTTCCAACCGATCATGGTACCAACACCCAAACAAATTGAAATCAATACGATCAACCAAATTGGGGCAAACTCATACGATTCGCTCAATTTTTTGATTTCTGCTTTTACGACTTTGCGGGTTTCTTTATCCTGAATGAGGTTCCCTTCCATCGCACCTTTCAAACCCTTGTTCAATTCTTGCACGCTTTTACGCACCGCCAAAATCTCCGCCTTGTTATTGCGGTCCAGGGTATCTAATTGTTTAGCAACCCTTCCTGCCTGACCCGCAAACCCGTTCAATACATCCGCATGTCCGTCCGGACCAGCAGCATTGGCAGCGCTGGTCAGTTGCGCCTCCATTTTCAAACTGTATTCTTTTAAAGCTTGCTGATCCAGCGAAGGATTGAACGCAAACTGCAGCGGCATGAAGGCCATCATCACCACCAGCAACAAACCAACGCCTTTTTGACCGTCATTGGAACCGTGGAAAAAACTTACCAACGTACAAGTAAGAATCAATACCAACCGAATCCAGAATGGCGGTGGCTTTTTTGTATCAGGCTCTTTAAAAATAGCCTTGTTTTTCACAAAAGACCGCAACAAAAACATCAATAATATGGCCAAACTAAAGCCAAAAAGTGGAGAAATCAACAAGGATGAACCAATTTCACCCGCTTTGCTCCAGTTTACTTTCGCATCTTTGTAAATAGTGGAAAAGGCAAAACCAGCACCCAACAAGGCACCAATCAGTGTATGCGAGCTCGAACAAGGAATCCCGTAATACCAGGTGCCCAGGTTCCAAATGATGGCAGACAATAAAACGGCCAGTACCAAAGCGATGGTTGCATTCATTTCACTGGCCATCATTTCATTCAAAGGCATCAATTTTACAATACCCATGGCAACTGCGATTCCGCCATCCCCACCGCTTCCGCCGAAGACGGACAAAATGGAGGCCATTACCATACCACCAAAAAACACCCCGAGAAAATTCATGATACCCGACCATACAACCGCAACATTGGGTGTGAGGGTTTTGGTATAAATTACGGTGGCAACGGCATTAGCCGTATCATGGAACCCGTTTATTGCCTCAAATAAACACACTGCTATAAGGCAGATGATCAATAAAACGGAGGCATAAGCGGGCAAATCGCTAATAAAGGCTAAAACCATGCGTATTCGGATTTGAAAGTGTTTAAAAATCGGGCAAAATTACATTGTGTGCCTAAGGTGAATGCACCTCAATATAAAGTAATTGTTAAGTTTGCCTTAAACAGGGTCGGTAACCGGCAGCAGCACCTCCACCCGGGTGCCCGATTGCGCCCCATTGCTCTCCACCCCAAGGACTATAATTGCAATAAATTGCGTGGCGCCGGTCTTTTGCATTTGATGAATCAAACTCAGGCGCTCCCGGGTGATTTCCATACCCCGCGAACGGTGTTTCTGAAAAACATGCTGCCCCGATTGCTTTTCCCGGCCTTTGTTGTACCCCACCCCATCATCCGTAATGGTACAAAGCAAGGTATTTTCATCTTTCCCCAGCGTAAAACTGATCTGCAAATTGCCCTCCTGCCTTGGCCGCAAGCCGTGTTCGATTGCATTTTCCACAAAAGGCTGTAAAATCATGGTCGGCACATGCAAGTCATCCAAATCCACCCCTTCTGGTGGGATGATTTGAAAATTCAATCGATCCCGGAAGCGCAACTTCCGGTTAATATCCAAATACCGCTCTAAAAACTCGATTTCCTGCTCTAAGGTCACGACCTCCAAATCGGAATAATCGAGCGTGTGGCGCATCATTTTTGCAAATTTGGCCAAATACGACTCTGCATCGCTGTTGCGGTTGGAGGTAATCAATCCCTGAATCGCATTGAGTGCATTGAACATAAAATGCGGATTCATTTGTGCCCGCAAGGCCCGCAATTGCAGCCCTGCTACCCGCAAACGCGCCATTTGCGCATCCTGGCGACTCCGCTCCAACTGGTAGCGCGCTTCTAATTCGCGGCGTTCGTAATCGCGCAGGGCGTCAAAATATTCGTGGTTGAGTTGAGTTGCACGTTGTTGCCATTCGTACGCCGCCTGAAAAGCCGATCTTCCCGCATTCAATGCCGCGATTTGCTGGGCAACTTGTGCCAAATGGTATTTATCCTGCCCCTCCTGCCCTATTTTCCAGGCTTCCAACAGGTGTTGCTCCGCTTCCGCCAATTCGCCCGATTGCCGAAAAATACCCGAACGCCAGATTTCTATTTTGGATAAATTGGTAAAATCTGATTGTTTGGCGGGTGGTTCG
>VYMB01000185.1_pt1 | contig 18557 bp, 15 predicted proteins | sample 5115321 | NCBI WGS metagenome assembly VYMB01 (sample SAMN12291794, study PRJNA351875) | freshwater metagenome | isolation source: freshwater lake | place: USA: Michigan, Wintergreen Lake | collected 2011-08-02 | reverse complement strand
CAATAATCTAAAATTGACTTTTTCGGCAAATAACACCATCGAAAATATTATTAGCGATAGCGGTAATGATAGACTAACTGGGAATAGCCTTAATAATACTCTAACTGGTGGTGGAGGCAACGATCAATTAACCGGTCAAGACGGAAATGATAGTTTAATTGGTGGTTCCGGCGATGATTTACTCACTGGTGGTAATGGTAGCGATAACTTTATCTTCAATAGTAGTAATTTAGGAATCGATACCATCAGCGATTTCACTTCGGGCAGTGATAAAATGGTATTAAGTAAAGCCATCTTTACCGCCTTACAAAGTAGCATTGGTAATGGCTTCAGTCAAATCAAAATGGTAGTGCTGCTGGCTTAGGAACTGGTGCTGAATTTGCCAATTTGTTGACTGTTCCTACCCTGATAGCGGCTGATTTCGCACTGATAAATTAACCTAGCCACACAGCCACTAATTTTACCAATAGTTTTAACTCAAGTTCTCAAGGGGAAGTTCTGGTTTTTTCCTAATTTGTCAAGACCTCAGTAGTTACGGGATTTTCCGAAAAATAGGGCAGTTTTCAGGCTACCCTAACCGGAAAATTAATCCCCAAAATGGGAGATAATCGCGTCGGCAAATTCGGAACATTTCAGAGGAGGATTAACGGGAGGTTCCATCAGACGCGCTAAATCGTAGGTAACTTGTCGATTAGCGATCGCCGCAGCAATACCTTTTTTAATCAGATCCGCCGCTTCTTGCCATCCCATGTATTCCAACATCATTACCCCGGAAAGAATCACCGAACCGGGGTTAATTCGGTCTAAACCGGCGTGTTTAGGGGCTGTGCCGTGGGTTGCCTCAAAAATAGCGCAAGTATCGCCAATATTCGCCCCGGGTCCCATCCCTAAACCACCCACGATCGCCGCTGCCGCGTCGGAGAGATAATCGCCATTCAGGTTCATAGTAGCGAGGATCGAGTATTCATCGGGACGGGTTTGGATCTGTTGGAAGATACTATCGGCAATGCGATCGTTAACCATAATTTTATCTTGCCACTGCCCATTACCGTGGGTTTCCCAGATAGCATCGAGAACACTGGTCACTTCTTGGCAGATTTTGGCTTTTTTCTCGTCTGTGAGGGCATCATAACCCGGTTCCACCATGCGGGCGTTATCTTCGATGCTCAGATCAGGGTTTTTCTCCTTATTGCTGAGTATCCAAGACTCCATCTCGGTAACGCACACATCCCGGAATTCACTTTTAGCTAATTCGTAACCCCAATCCCGGAACGCCCCTTCCGTATATTTCATAATGTTACCCTTGTGGACGAGAGTAACCTGATTTTTCGGTTTCGGTAAAGTCAGCGCCCGTTCGATCGCCCGGCGGACTAATCTTTGGGAACCCGTCTTACTAATCGGTTTGATCCCGATACCCGCATCGAGGGGAATTTGTTTTTTTCCGTGTTCGGGAGTGGCGGGAATTAGTTCGGTGTTGAGATAATTAATCAGTTTATCGGCGATTTCCGTGCCTTGTTTCCATTCGATGCCGAGATAGATATCCTCGGTATTTTCCCGATAGACGATGACATCGAGTTTTTCCGGGGTTTTATGGGGGGAAGGGGTTCCCGCATAGTAACGACAGGGACGAACACAGGCATAAAGGTCAAAAATTTGCCGCAAAGCCACATTCAGGGAACGAATGCCGCCACCGATGGGAGTGGTCAAGGGACCCTTGATGGCTATACCATATTCTTTAATCGCTGTCAATGTATCTTGGGGTAGATATTGATAGGTCCCGTAGATTTCGCAAGCTTCATCGCCAGCATAGACTTTAAACCAATGGATTTTCCGTTGACCACCGTAGGCTGTGGCGATCGCTGCATCGATAACTTTTGCGGTTGCGGGCCAGATATCGACCCCCGTACCGTCACCGCGAATGAAGGGAATGATGGGATCGTCGGGAACTAGAGGTTTTCCCTCAGAAAAAGTAATTGTCGAGCCTGTTGTCGGTGGGGTGATTTTTTCGTAGCTCACAGTCATGGGCTTCCAGAAACAGTATTTATCTATACGTTGGGAGTCTAGCGCCGTCAATATCTATACTCAGGGATTTTGGGTAATTTCTTAAAGATTCCCTTGCTGGCATCAACTTCGTACCTCACCATTAAGATAACTGCTATAGCTAAGACTCATTTATACTAAATCTAGTTTATTGAAAGACTGATTATCTATATCCTCCTTTTGCATGAGTGCAAGAGTGCATGAGTGCCTGTCCTGATATGTAGCCTATACTCAACGGATTTAGTATGAAATTTGCCGTATCTGGTGAGAAAAAAGAGAGGAATTTGATGACAGTTTACCCAAAATTGATCGGGAAATTATCGACTAACCGTTGGTTCTATAATCTCAATTTTTTCGATGATACCGAAGTTTTCACTAATTGCTCGTGTTGCTTTCAGTTGACCGGTTACTAAAAACTTCAGCTTCATTTTAATTGAGGATGTATCGGCTGGATTTCCTGCTAAAAACTGAATTTGTCGCAGTTGGGCTAAAATTCCCAGGGAAGCTGCATTATATTCTGTTTTGTAGGTGGGGTTTTGATTATAGGCTTCGATTAATTGGTCGTGGTGGGTTAGGATGGAGCCAGCAATGAGAGCCGTTAATTTTTCCAGTTCATTGGTACTTGCAGCTTGTATCTCTATGAAAAGTTCTTGTTCAAAGTTTCTTAAGCTAAAAATCCCGACAAACGAGTAGATAAACAGGATACTTTCTGCTTTTGATATATCATAGATAAAGTTACACTCTTTAGTTGTATAATTGATGGTGAAGTCTTGTTTTTCCTGAAGCCAAATTTGCTTTTCTGTTAATGTACCTTCAGCAAAGAAAACTTGACACTGAATCGTTCCTTGTAGCGGTGTTTTGGCTAAGATATATGGTCCTAAAGGCTTTTCTTGGCTGACAGCCAGTTTTTCCCGAAACTCTTCTGGACGCGGTTGATTAGAGGTGTTTTCTCCGGGCTGTTGGCTGATGGTAAAGCAACCCGGAGTTAGCACAATAATCGGGAGATTACTGCTATCACTTGAGTCAACTGGTCCGGCTTTAATGTGTTGCTCTGCGGGAGAAACAACGCTTGCTAAGGTTTCAACTAGCAAGCTGATTATTCTCAAAACTAGGTTTTGAATCATGGCAGTTTTTGGGAATATTAACTACTTCATTGAGAGAGGACTTCTACTTTTTTAGCGTCGTCAAGATTTTCTTGTTCCTCAGCTTTAGCGAGTAACTCTTCTAATACTTGAATCGCACCACTGATGCGAAGCATGGTAGTTCTTAGATTAGACTCTTGTGTTTCTAGATCAGCTAACATTTTTTGACCGGACTCATATTCGGCTTTGAGTTGTTCGATGCGTTCTTTGATTTGTTCTTTCATGTTCCTTTAGTGATAAGTTGTTTGAGCAATGATTTCTTCTATGATACTCGATATTTCTGCTTCTGAGTCAATATGCTTGGCTAAAACCTGTGCTGTTGTCTCTAATATACGGTTAGTTTCCTAATGTAGTAAAATGTAGGGTGCGTTAGACGGTGACAAACTCTGCTTTTACTTAGGACTAGCAATCCGTCGTAACGCACCGATTTAATGATGAAGTTGGTGCGTTACGGCGGGTTATTTATTTGGTTTTTTTTACTGAATTAGTAGCCGCCTAACGCACCCTACAAACTGATTTAGCATGACAAGTTCGGTAGAACCTAAAATTTTTGGGTTTGAGACTCTAAAGCTTTGACTTTTTCTGCCAATTCTAAGATTGTATTTTGTTGCTCTTTTAGAACTTTGGTTAGCACCGCAACAATATGATTAGGACTGATTGTTTTTCTGTCACGAGATGCCACTAAGTCGGGGACATCTTCTGCGATAAAGCCAAGATGTAAATTATTATCTTTATCCGCTTTTAGGTTGTATTTAACTGGGTTTAGTTGAGCTAAGGATTGAACAGCTTCTTCGGCAGAAATATCCAGAATATTCTTCTTTAACTTTCTCGAAGAAACCTGCGCCATAGACCAGTATGTTAGAGCGCCATTAACTTCTAGTCGATCCCAAATAGACACCCGACGACCTAAATTGGCAGATTTATTACCAACAATCATCAGGGTTTTATAAGCTCCCGTGTCATTAGAAATTTCTGCCTGATTGGTAGCTGCATCAGGAAAAGCACTCCAACTGGAAGTGAATCGAATTGGATTAGAATCAGTAAGAATTCGGAGGCTACCTGCTACATCTAATTTGTCATTTGGTGTGGAGATTCCTATTCCCACATTACCACTGGGTTTAATTCTCATTAATTCTTTACCTTGAAAGTCTCCTCCGTATAGTATCACTATCCCAATTAATCTTGATCCCTTTTTGCATCCACTCACGATTTCCGAAAGGTGGATCGCCAATTTCTAAGACATTTGTTACTGATAAATTACCAGAAACTGAAAGCTTACCATTTGCATCAAGGGTCATCAAGGATGTTCCACCACCTGGATTTAATTCAGCACCATTGTGTGAACCGCCTTTATACCAAGCAAAGTTTGCATCGCTACGAAAATATTGGGTCCAACCTTGTACGCCAATTCCATAGGTATTTGACCATAAATTAAGCATTTGACCCCCTGTGACACCAAAACTAACTGAACCTGTTACTGATAAACTTCCAGAACTAACTGAACCTGTTACTGAAAGATTGCCACAATTAACTAAACCTGTTACTGATAAATTTCCAGCAACCTTAACTTCTCCTGTCCCTTTTGGTTTTAATCCTAAATCTTGATTAGCAGCACTTCCAGCTGCATAAATAGTATTGAAGCCAAAGCCAATTCCTTGAGTACCGCTACTATGGCGAAATTCTACACCATCATTATCAGCATTAAAATCACCGGTTATATATAAACCTTTAACGGCTGTTGGATGAGTTCCAGTGCGAGCAGCTGAGGCAATATCTAAACTAGCAACTGGATTAGTTCCTATTCCCACATTACCACTGGGTTTAATTCTCATTAATTCTTTACCTTATCACTATCCCAATTAATCTTGATCCCTTTTTGCATCCACTCACGATTTCCGAAAGGTGGATCGCCAATTTCTAAGACATTTGTTACTGATAAATTACCAGAAACTGAAAGCTTGCCGCCTGTTACTGATAAATTTCCAGAAATAGTTACATTACTATTGGCGTTTAAGGCCTCAGCAATAGTTAGAGGTCCTTTAAGAGTGTCGGCTCCATCTCGATTGATTTTGCGGTCAATTTCTTTGATTATGACATTCCAATCATCAGACCTGAGAACGTCACCCGATTCTTTTTTGAGAGTGTCAGCTAATGGCATGATTGTCACCAATAATTAGAGTGTAAGTTGATTGAGAAAAGGTTAAGTTTATTTCAAAAGGTGATTTCCCAAATCAGGGTAAGAGTAAAATTTTTAGTTTTATTGATGGGTCTAAAGATAACCCTATTATACATGACTTTATCCTCATTAAATAAAGCCGCTTCTTTTAATTCTGCATTACCTTCTTCCGCTTGGAGATCAGCCGTTATCGTTAGTTTAATTCTTTTATCAGGTAAGACAACTAAATCACTATCTTTAATAGGATTTATCTTTTTGCGGAAGATTTCTTGTGCTAATTGTAAATCATCATCACTGACCGCTTTATCATTACCTCCAATCGCGATCTGAGAAACTGGTTTAATTGTGTCTTTGAAGTCTTTACTAAAAAGTTGAGCCACTAATCTTCGTCCAGAAGTGACAATAGTATTGTTAGCGTGAATTTCTTCTACCAGTTGATTATTCAAGTCTCTTTTTTGGATGGTGAGACTTCCTTTGATGTCCATTGTGTCTTGGATAGCCATAGCTAAATCTCCTTAAGTAAATACAATTGTATCAAAATAAGTGTAGTCAAATACGGCCGAGGTCAAAAATGTATCAGACATTTCCTGTTCAGAACGTAAAGATTGTTGAGAGCGACCATCAAATTCATCAGTTATGTTATGATCTTCTGAAAATTTGCCTTTTCCTTTAAATGACAATTTTTCCTCGATTTGATGGTCTTCTTTAAATTGCTGTTCATAAGCAATTTTAGCACAAATTCCTGATGCTTTGACTTTTTCAATTAAACTTTGGATTTGATGACGTGGATGATCTAAGCTTTCGTCAAAGCGATCACTGTAACCTGGGATTTGCCAAGGAATCTTAACCGTGAAACCTCCCGGAGTTATTTGATAAAAAGAGAATGTAACCACCAAGGAATAAGAGTTAGCTTGTTCCTCAGATGTAATTGGATCAGTTTCGTTACTTTCAAACAAAGAAAAGTCAAACAGAGTGCTATCAAAAGTAACTTGTGGGTTGCCAATATCCGCTTCTATTGACCATTCAGATTGACCTAAAGGTAAACTCGGCATAGCTCCCACAAGTGGAGGTTTAGGAATTGTTACTCCATTTACCATAGCTGAACCATCTGGTAGGATTAATAAAATTTCATTGATATTGAGACTTGCTTCATATTTTATAGATTGATTATTGGTGATATTCTTTAGAACAATATTCGTCAAAGGTGATAAAGAACCTTGCGGATTTTTACGATTATCTAAAATCTTGATTTGAATCGCAGGAATAGCTGGAACGGCATTAGAGTTTTGGACATCAAATTTATCAATATGAGGATGAATTGTATATTCGTGACGAACCAATTCAGGAAAAAATTCAATTACCCGAATTAACTGACGATAAACCTTAAGGGTTCCATTTTTTTTAAGAATACGATAAACTTGTCCTTGACTGGCATCAGTAAGCAACCAACATTGTTGGGATTTCTCTAATACAATAGTTGTCCCAAATGCCAAAATTAATCCTTTTTCTCGAAAGACTTTCTGAAGTTCTTCGGGTACGGTAAGTTTACTAAGAGAGGATTCTAGAGTTATCGGAATGTCAAAAAGGTAAGATTCCCAAGGTTTGATCTCCTCGTTATCATCCGTACTCATTCCTAAGTTTGCAGCAACAATTTTGACGATTCCCTCTTGAGTTGAAGCACCGGATTTTAAAACATCTACTAAGCGTTCAAGACGTTTGCGATAAATGGTAATACTTTTTTCTAAATAAGTGGGATAGGCTGTTTCTAACAGTAAACGATTCAGCAGTTTACTTTGTGATTTAGACTGAATCAAGCTTTGTAGTTCGAGAGATAGGCTTTTAAAAGTAAAACTTTCTTTATTATTTTCATAGAATTTGTCATCAGTTAAAATTTTCTGATTGAAAGCTTTAGCAAGTTGTTCAGCGACTTCTATTGCTGTCGGTGTTTTACTGGAGGGAATTTCCTCTGGATAAACCGATTCTAATAGCATTCGATTGAGTCGGATTAAATCATCTCCAACGATGACTTGAGATAGAAGGTATTCCGCTGCGGGGGAAAGCTTGGCTATTTCTATATTGGTGGTATTCTCTGGAACCGCTAACAAACTAGATAAACTAATTTTGCCAATTTCTAATAAACTGTTGATTGCTTGTGTTGATAAAAATGTAGTCGCTGCTTCAGCTTGATTAATTGCATCGAGTAATTGTTGGACAAAGGAGATATTTTTAAATAAAGCTTTTAATTGATTTTTTAAGTCAATCTCAATTTCAGGGGTAATATCTTGAGGGTCAAAAGGCGGGTTTTTCCGAGAAAATATCCTTTGAATTTTTATGCTTAAACGCCGATACAATCCTTTTGCTAATACTATTTTTACTGGTTCTAAGCCTTGAGTAATTTGTTGTAAAAGGTTGCTTTGTAAATTTCTTTGTTGCAAGTATTTATAAAGATTACGATCTTCTGGTAAAATCTTATTAAACCCCTTAACCAAGGCAAGATTTAGATCAGGATTAACAGATGTTGAACCATCATAATTGAATAATTTTTCTTTGGTTTCTGCTGATAATCTATCACGCAGATAGCTAGTAAAAGCATCCTCTCCAATAATCAATTTAAGAATTAGTGATAAGTGAAATTGAAAATACTTGGAGAAGTAGGAATTGTTGACATGATATTTATTGATTAAATTTTCTGTATTTTCAAACGATTTAATTTCTTTAAAAATATAACTAGCTAAAGGTTGTTCTGAATCAACCAATTCTTTCACTAATAGGGAGATTTGTGTAAAATCCCTAGGTTGAAATTCGGGATTGACTTGGGTTAATTGGGATGTTCCTCCCAATTCTGCTAACATAAGAGCAAATATTTTATCTAAATCTCCTTTTTGGGTAGCGGTGAAACCCAGAGAACCAAAATTGTCTGCTGTATTAATAAAATGAGATTTTAAGACTCGGATCAAATCCTGCTCCACTTCATCTAGTATCTCTCCAAAAACATCCAAAAATTGAGGTAAAAAACCATTAGGATCTTCGGGAGGATAGAAGTGGGGAAACCGACTTATGATACTAGCTGTTCTACCACTAATCGCCATTGTTTTCTCCGCCTAGGAACACAAGATGAGAGTAGGGTCGCAAGAAAGCGGGGTTGCGGTAGAAATGAGACCGTTCTCAACAACCATGTAAATCAGTATAGCAGGTATGGCAAGTTAAAGCAAGAATTTATATCGGATGACGATTGCTTAGTAGGGTTATTTCACTTCTACTGTTGCTGGAGGGTTGATTTCTTTGATTATTTCGACGGAACGAACATGAATCTCTTGATTGTTGTTAATATTTCTTGTTTGAGTGCGGTTATCAGATTGAGAAGTTGCTGTTAGGTCAAAATTTTCGATAACGTAAGTAACGCCTCGCAATAAATTTTGTAATTCTGGCGAACTAATTGGTGTAAGCATAGCTTGTCGTAAACTCGCATAAGACAAGTTTTTACCCTGTTCTGGTTTCGGAAATTCTTGAATTGCTTTAGTAACAGCTTTTTGTATTGGTTCAATCACATCCGTTTGCTTGAAGTCGCTAGGAGGAGGATTGGGGATTACCAATTTTAAACTTAATTTAGTAATATCTACCTTGATACTTTCAATCTCGCTAGTTACACAAAAATTACCAAGTTGCGATTTTTCCCATTGTTTAACTTCAATTTGCTTTTGATTTATTCTTAATTCTTCTTGATCATTAATCATAGTAATAAAATCATTGATATCAAGCTTGAATGGCATATCATTAACAACATTTTTGACCGCTTTTTCTAACCCATCAATGTCAACGTTTTCTTCGGGTTTAAGAGTCTCTAAATAAGCATTCAAACTGTCAATAATTATTTTCTTGATTTGATTTTTTTCTTCATCATTAGTTTTGTTAGGAGGGGTAAATTGAACTGCGCCAACAATTTGCAGAATGTTACGATAAATAAACAGATTGGCTTCGTCTAATTCGGCTTTTTCGGCACAACTCAATTTAATTTCTTCTGGTGTAACTACTGCTAATGCTAAAAATGATAAATCTGAAGGTTGTACTTGTAACTTCAAGTCTTCAAAACTGATTTGAGTTTCAGCAATTTTATTTTTAATATCTTCTTTTTTCACTGAGTCACCAGATTTTAGACTGTTGAAATATTCCAATAATTTATTTATAATTTCTTTAGAAGATTGAATATCCTGATTAATTTTCAATCGAATTACAATAGGAACTCTTTTCACTTGTGAAGTTACCCAAATCTTACGCAGATAGATTTTTTGCGCTTCCTCAATATCAATTTTCTTTCGAGGATCATTATCAGCATAACATTGAGTTGGTGTACTGGGAATAGAGCCATTGTCTGTTGGGACATAGGTACAAATTTCAAAACGCTCTATATTATAGACATTTGTTACAGAAAGAATTTGACGAGTTAGTTGAGAAAACAACAAAGGTTGTCCCATTTTTATCTGACTAATATAAGCAATGATGCTTTCTTCTACAGATTTTTCTATTGTCTTGCGCTCCATTTCTGATATTTTTATACTTGGATTAATTTCAATCTTAAATACAGCATCTATAGTAACAATAATAGCTGACTGTAAACGAACAAATACTCCTGCTGCTCTAACTTTATCAATCTGACTTTTCAGACTTTGAACTTTAGTTTCATTGCTAAAATCAACGCCATCGACAAATATGTCAACTAAACCATATTTTTTGTCAGAATCATTAAACCTTTCAATCAGTTTAACTTCTCTAACGCTCGGCTGACTTAAAAGTGCATTTTTTAGAGCAATATTAGAAGCTTTTCCAGAAGAAATTAGGGCAATTTTTGCTCTTTGTCGCAATTCCTCATCGGTTTCTGTTTTCTTTCCAGTAAACTGTATAGGACTTTTATTGATAACTGATTTAATCCCAGGAATGGGAAGAGGCATAATATTAATTGTCTCCTCCTTAGTCACCTGTTTTTCTCCTCGTTCTACAGCTTGAATTTTAACATCAAGAGTTTTTGAATTGGCGGGAAAAATTTGGGATTCAATAGTTGTATAAGCTTTTTTCGGTGATTTTTCACTGTCTTCTGTAGTCACTAAAGTTCCCACAGGAATTTCAATTATGTCGGTTCCTAAATCCCGTTGAAAAGTGACGGTTCCCTCGGCAAAATCTGGTAATCCTCGTTGAATTCCTAGCAAAGCTACCAACATTTCTAATTGTGAACCTTCTGCTGAATCAATAAAGGCTGACAGATAAACTTGATTTAATTGTTCGTAGAGTATCCCAATTTCATAAGCAAAAGATTCATACATGGTGCGAATAACGCTACCTACCTGAAAATCTGTCAAAGTAGGAACTTTTTCTTGGGATTTCTGCACCATGCTGGTGTAGATTTCTTCAAATTTTTTCGGTTCAAAAGTCATAATCTAATTCTCGGTGTTGGTGGAAGGATAATTATGGCTAAAGATTGATGGCTAACTGAATGTTAAGATCGGTAGATTCCCCTACAGGTTGCAAAATAATTGTTGTTAGTAAAACATTGCGTTTGTCTAAGTCGCGGGAAGGGGGTTCAAATTTAATTTCTTTAATTTCAGCAATCCGAGATTCCTGAGCTAAACATTCCCTGATATAAAGTTCTGCCAGCTTACGGGTACGAATATTATTGGGTTCTCCCATTAATAAATAAAGGCGAGATCCATAGGATGGATGTCCTAACTTTGTCAATTCTCCCCGACGAGTATAAAATCTATTAACAATAGCTTGAGATAGATTTTTTCGTCCATCAACTCGATTAAGATCTTGTTGTTGTCCTAGTTCTCCCGGTGTTAATTGCAGATCAAATGTATTGAGACTGGTCATATTTTAACCCCTAGTTATTTATTTAAGCTTTGTTTGATTTCTTGAATTAATTCCTGTTTCATAGTGGAAGAAAGTTTTCCAGTAATTTCTTTTTCTACGGTAAGATTGCCTTTAACCGTCACTGTTTTATTGACAGCGGGACTTAATTCAATGTTACCGTCTAAATCAAAACGAATTGCTGCACCATTTTCTAGCTTGATTTCTAATCCTTGATCTAACAGGGTTAAAGAACAACTCGGTTTTTTATCCCTTTTAATGATAACTTTTCCACTAGCGGGGATGAGTTCAATATTACCCTCCTGAGTGACTGAGAGTTTATTATTGTTGTCAGTAATTAAAGAAATTCCCTCCTTTTGATGTAGATTGATAAGAGCATGACCAGATTTATTCCCTTCGTGGGGACAATTCTGATCTGTGCCTATGCACCATTTACCATTATAGGGTTTTTCGATGCGACTAGGCATATCATAAGGACAGATAAAAATCTGAAGAAAAAGCTCTGGTTTGTCTTTCGTTTTGTCAACAATTCCATCAGTTTGACCCGAATATTCATAATCGCTGTTTGCGCCTTTAATTCTGACCATAATTTAATCCTCTTTGTCGATTTTACTTAGTTAATTATCCTACTTTTGTATTTCTTGCTTTAGCTTGAATTGAGTTAATTTTTTCAGTCGGAACCATAATCGGACAAGGCGCACCTAAATTTCCCAGATGGGTATGAGTTGTCAACAAAATGTCATCATTATCAGCGATCGCATTTGCTGGAACTCTCCCCCCAACTTGGATACTAGAAGTAGCAGCATCACCAATTTTTATCTCACCTAAACTTTTCAATGTCAGATTACTACTTGCTGCATCAATAGTAATTCCTCCACTGGCAATTTCAATTTTACAAGTCCCATTATCAATCGTCAAAGTAGTTCCCTTAAGAGTAATATTACACTGTTGAGTTTTTAAGGTCATATCGCCATCATTAAGATTAATTTCGCATTTCTCATTAGTTGCTGTAATTTCTTTATCCTTCACCGTCACCATGCTTTTTTGATCTTTACTGGTAATGGTAATCACACTATCTTTATCAATCTTAATTTGACTACCATTTTCCAGAGGATGTTGTAATAAAAATTCTTGCTCTTGGTTGACGGGTGGCCGGTCTTGATCATTGTATAAACGACCAATAATCACAGGAGAATTGAGATCACCCCCAATAAAAGTAACCAAAACCAGGTCATCAACTTTGGGAATATTTACCCATCCTAAATGGGGAGTAGCAAGGGGAACTTTCCTGAGTTCAAAATCAGTTCCATCTGGCTGCTTTTTATTTTTTAATTTTACTGAACATTGATAATTATCTTGATCATTTTCTGCTGCATGAGGAAAAATTGCCGTAACAATACCAAGTTCAGTAGTGTAGATTTTTTGTGCTTCCTGTTGAGCAACTTTTTTCATTACGCCGACAATTGAATCCATTAGACTTCCTCCCAGTGAATAGTAGTATAAAATCCCTTGTTACGAGATAAATAATGTTCTACTCCCGTAATTTTAAAAGTACCATTAAGCGACGATATTGGCATTTTAGCAATTTCAATGCTGTCGCCTAATTTAGCTTCAGGTTCCCCCACAACTTTAATCACTCCTTTTTGTTTTTTCTGGTATTTTTTTAAGTAAGCTTTAGCAATTTTGTTAGCAATATCTTGAGTTCTAGCAGTAGAATCGCCTATTTGCAAAGTTTCTGGAGATTTTTTGCCATCAGTTCCTTTAACCTCTTTTTTAGTGAGCCAAGATACAGCTTTTTCCCCTTGTCCTTGACTAGCGGGACTTTCCCCATAAACTTCTACCCCAGATTGCAACGGATTTTCCTCCATCTGTTCCCAAGCAAGAATATTAATGCCATACTCAAATTTATGTTTTTTTGAAGTTTTATAGGGAGCAAAAACTAACTGGTCTTCAATATTAGCATACAGATCAAAGCCGCATTTCTGAGCTAAGATTTGTAAATTTTCATAAACTGTCTGCTGATTTCCGATAACATAAACTGGAAATTTAATCCCATTGTCAACTTGCTTGACTTCCAAACTCAATCTACTTTGAGCAATATTTTTAACTATATCTCCAGCAAAAGATTTTTCATAGAGGAGGTTAAATTTTGCCTTCGTCAAGCTACTAAAACTACTCATAGCTTCAATATTTACCTGATCAACCTGCCATTTTATTTGGCTAATTTTACCTTGAAAAACCTGACTTAATTGAGAATTACTTCCTAATTTAACTGTTATCGATTCATCAAGAGAGAGAGCCAACGAATCAGCAAGACTGAGAGAAATCTGACATAAATTTACAGGAATATTCAATGAAGAACTTACCCGCAAGTTTAAAACCAACGATGAATCATCAACCGTATAAGTGGTAGTACCAATCGTTACTTTATAGTTAACTTGTAGAGGTTGATTCATAAATTTAGTTTAACCTCCTTCTCTTAAACGGGAATAGCTACTAATAAACTTCGGTAAGCATCACTGACATCTTCTAATCCGATACCTAACTCACTTTCTAATCCATATAATCGTTCAATTAAAGCTTTAAAAATACGATCAATTTTCTGGCGTATTTCTTGATAAGCAGCTACTACTTTTTGATATTCATCATTAAGCGCACCTTCTAAAGCTTTAGGAATATCAAGGATGAGTTTGACAATGTTAGCATGAAGTTGATCTAGTTTTTTGACTATTTCGGTGGGATAAATATCCTTCAATTTTCCCAAGAAAAATGGATAAATTGATTGTAAGCTCAGAATTATTTCTTGAGGATAAGCGGTTTCTAGCAGTAAGCGATTTAAGCGAATAGTTTCTAGTTCACTGCGCTGGGGTTTAGCAATTAAATCTTTAGCTTCTTGGGGAAGATTTTCAGCAACTAATTTGAAACGTTCAGCACCATAGAAATTTACATCTGTTAGTAATTTATTGAGAGCATTAAAAAGAGCTTTTTGCGTTCCTGGTTGGTTGGGATCAGCATTTTCTAGCAAAGCTTTTTGCGTTTCATTGAGAGTTGTCCAGAAATACGCTGAAACTGCATCCAATGGCTCTTTACGCCGTAATTTTGTCAAGAGATTTGCCCCAGTACCACCTTTAAAATCACTGACATCATAGAAGGAGTTTAGAATCAGCAAAGGTCTTAGTTCTTTGAGTTTATTACGAATATCCTTGTAAATTTTTTCCAGGGAATCAATAATTTTATTTACAGTACCATCAATAGCAGTTTTAACTTTATTGATCGAATCTAGAATAAGTTTACCAAAATAATCGGTTAAATTTGTCAGAATGTTGGCGATTTCTGTAGGAGCAGATTGCAAGCGTTGAATGACTTTCTTGATTTCTGCTAAGACAGTACGGGGTTGAGCGAGAATTTCATCCAAGGTACTAAGAATCCTTTTGACTGGGCCTGTCAACTGAGATTCGATTTCATTAGGAATGACTTTTTTCAAATCAGCAATAATTTGTTCATCACTTCGCACTGTAGCACTTGTGAGTAAATTATCTAACTTTTCTCTGGTGGGAGTTGAAGAAGGAGTTATATCTTTTTTCGTAGGATCGTTTGCCGTGACTAATCTTTGACGTAAATCAGTCATACGAGTTAACAAGTCGCGATAATCTACTGCAAATTCTGGGGAGGGATTAAAATTATCTAAAAGTGGCTTTGTCTGCTCCCACTGAGTAGTAAAGTTTTTTGCTGCTTCTTGGTAATTATCCCAAGCTTGGTTTAACTCATTTTTGGCGTTACTGATCGCAATGTTAGGATCCGTTGCATAGTTGGTAAGATTAGCGCGTAAGCTGGTTAACGCAGCAATCAACTTAGTTTCATCAATGTTATTAACCCGTTCTACAATTTTGGCTTTAATGGTATCTACCTGTTGAATTTGTTCTTGGAGGTTAAGGCTCAAAATTTCTTCTAAAGTTTGCCAAAAACCAGAATTTAACACATTGTCTAATCCTAAACCACCTAACAATTTTTCCACATCACCGATGGCTTCAATAACTTTATTGATCAGCTGTTCAACTGGTAAGTTATCTAAGATGCCTTTCAGTGCATTTAGCTTTTCCGTCAAGAACTGTGTGAGTTTTTCAGGAGAGAGAGAGTCAACAACTGCAAGTAATTTTTCATAAAGTTCTTCTAAGCGTTCTAAAAGCTGATTAGGATTCAATATCTCTAACTTTTCTAGTAAGGTTTCATACAGTTGTTTAACTGTCTCTAAAAGTACAGAAGGTTTATATTTATTGAGTTCCGTCACTAGAGATTGAATATAAGGATCAAGAAAAGTCTTGACTAAGGTTCCGGGAGCAAAAGATTTAACTTGTTCATCAACTTGTTTAATTTCTCCTTGAATTGAATCTACTAACCCAACAACCGGCTCTAACAGAGAATCGAAGGCTGCTGTTAATTCTGGATTAACTACCCCAGGAACATCAATTTCTTGGAGAATTTTGACCCCTACTTTTAAGGCGGTTTTTTGTGCAGTTCCCATGGTAGAAACATCTATCTTTTTTAGATCTACTTCTAATTTATTGGTTTGAGTAACTGCTAATTGAAAAGCAGGTTTAAGGGAAACTTTCTGCAAAGCCGCTACCACTTGATCGATAGCTTGATCAGCTTTATTTAAAGCATCTTTAACCGGTTGACCTTGTAAAACACCTGTTACTTCACCCAGAAGTTTCTTAATTTTTTCTTGCAATTGTTCCTGAGTAAGTTTAGTAGTAATTGTTTTATTTACTTCATCTAAAGATTCCGTAATTTTGTCAGTTGTCTGTTTAATTTGTTTCGCTACTGTTTCAATACCTTGTACCGCAGTATCAGCAAATTTATTGATCGCTTCTTTTAAAGGTTTAACAATCTTATCAGATTTTGCTGCTGTTTGTTCGACAAAATCAACTAATTTATTAATCGTATTAGTGAGATAAGCTTGAACCTGATCTAAAGCTTTTCCCGCTTGTTCAATTTTATCGGCGATCGCTTTTAAAATCTTTTTCCCGATTTCGCTGACTTTGGTAATAGCCTGATTAATTAAATCTTGTATTTTTGTAATGAAGGTTTTTAGTTGTTCTGTGACTGTGGTAATCCGTTCTTTTAAACTATTGACAAAATTTTCTATGCCTTGAAACATTTTGGAAAGAGTTTCAATTTGTCCCCCTCCACTATTGGGAAGATTTGCTAAGAGCGTAGAAAACTTATCAATATCAAAAGACTTAAGATTTTTAACTGCTAAATCAATCTGTTCTCCTTGAGAGTTAACCTCCGATAACCAGCTTTTGATTTGTTGTCTTAAGGGGATAATTTTGGCACGGCTTAAATTTTTAGGATTGAGAGATTTTAGAAAATTTTGATAATCTTTATAAAGTTGAGTCTGTTGATTAAGTTGTAAGGTATAGAGTTGAATCGCTCCATTGGGTAAGATATAATTAAGTTCTTGAATTTGTTCAACAAAAATTTCAGTTAAAGCGTCAGAACTAAGCCTATCTAACCATTCGTCTGGATTAGATAATTTATCAATAAAATTTTTAAAGGCTTTAATAATAGCATCTAAAACTTTACCCGGAAAAGCTTGAGCATTATTGAGAAACTCTTGAAACTCGTCAAAGGGAGTTGATTGATTTTTGGGAATACCAAGTTGACCAAAATTAGCATTACCAGTAATAGATGAAGTTAAATTACTAAGAGAACTATTAACTTGATCCGTGACAGCTAATCCTTTAAAAGTATCTGCACCTGGATTAGTCGGAATTGACTGGGTTAAAGTGTCTATACTAATGCTAGAAATATCGCCTAATTTTCCCGTAATCTGTGTTTGAATTTCAGCCACAGAAAAAGGTGCTGTAGGAATCTCTATCGGATTGCTAGTAATTGGTTGAGTTACTTGATCAAAGCTACTGGTTAAATCTGGAAGAGAGGTAACTTTTACCTCTAAATTATCCTTAACTAATTTCTGAGAAGCGGTAAAAAGGTTTCCCGCTCCCGCAAAAGCTGCTTGTGAATCTACATCAAGGGTTCGGAGTTGATCGAGAATTGCTAAACTCATAATTTTTATTTAAGGTAATGGTTAATAATCTGATCGTCTGACACAAATAGTAACATTTGTTCTGCGCTGACAGTGCGAGACTTAGAGCTAATCCCCGACTATTTTAAAAGTCGTAATATATCCAGGATTTCAGAGAAAATGGAACTGTTATCAAAACCTATGCTAATCATTATAGCAGGTGTCGGGGGACTGTCAATAAAGTTATAAGGGGGAGGGGAGTGTGGAGACTGTGGGAGGAAAATCTCAAAAATCCTCAAGAACACCATATTTTCCCTAAAGGTTAAAGAGTGATTTTAAATCACTAAGATTACCATCAAGAGTGCTAGTTGCTTCTTTGATAGGATCGAGAGAAGCTTTCAATGGTTCAATCGGATTAGTAATTGCTGGAATTGAACCAAATTGTAAAGCATCTGGTAGCATAGCAACGGTCATAAAACTAGCAGCATCTGCTTTAATATTGGCATCAACAGAAGCCACTTGTGCAACTGTTTGACTAGGAGTTGGAGGTACATATTCAGCTAAGGTTAAAGTATAGCTAAATTGCTCGGGTTCTGTGGCAGATTGAACAACGGCAAACCTTTCTAAAATGACTTGACTAAAATAGGCTTGTCCGATAATTTCAGCAATAAATTCAACGGGTTTTTGCTCTTTGTAAATTTTTCTTAATTTATCTAAATCAGCCAAGTATTTATTACCATAAAAAATGCCTTTGATTTGTAATCTTACCGAATCTCTACCAAAATTTTGTACTACGTTTCCCTGTTTTCCCGGAATTTGGTGATAGACAAAGTTATTTTGCTCGATTGTCTCGATTTGATGTACTCGATTCAGTTGAATTCCTGCGATTTCAATTGCCATATTTAACCTCCATAAAATCGTCGATATTCTTGATTGATTTTTCTTTGTAGGCTTTCCATAATATAATCTAAGTCAACTGATTGCTCTTCAATTTCTTGAAAGCTAAACTGTTGATCAAAAGATTGGTTTTGATTTTCAGATTTCTGTTTATTGATTTCTAATTCTGTTTCTTGAATATTGGAATAGTTACTTTTAGTATTATTAATCTGATGATATAACTTTTCTCTGGATTGCTGTAAAACTTGGGATGAAATTGGTAACATCTTAGCAGGCTGAGAGATAATATCAGCCTCTATTGCTGAATCTAAGGGTAAATTTTCTCCTGATATGTCCCTAACTAAATCGGTTAATTCTTGCCAGTTTTTCGGTGAGGGATTATTTGACTTAATTTCAGTCTTTGGTTGAGGATTTT
>VYMB01000214.1_pt1 | contig 19644 bp, 11 predicted proteins | sample 5115321 | NCBI WGS metagenome assembly VYMB01 (sample SAMN12291794, study PRJNA351875) | freshwater metagenome | isolation source: freshwater lake | place: USA: Michigan, Wintergreen Lake | collected 2011-08-02 | reverse complement strand
GGCATGTTTCCACCTGGCCACCCGATAACCAACCGACAATGCGGTACCCAGGCGCTGCGGATCCAAAGCCGCCACCGTTTGAAAATTCCGGGCAGCCACTTTGGGTTGCGGTTGCGTTTCCAGGTTTTGATACGTCGATAACACCTGAAATGCTACGGTAAAAGTGTGGGTCTTGCGCGCACGTTGCACCACGGGGGCTGGCAAAGGCCCATTTGTGGCTGGTTGCAGCATGATCGCTTGTACAGAGTCAACGGGTAAAAAGGAGACCGGGTTTTCGAATGGAGCATTGTTGTAATACGGCACCTTTTCAAGGGATTGCAACACCAATTCGAGTGGATCAATGGCTTTTACCAAGGACTCAGGGACCGAAATGATAAATGGAGCGTCGGATTTTTTTATTGTTTCAGTGGAAACAGGGGCCAAACGGGTATTTTTATTGAATACAGGGGCGTACATCCCTTGCAGCGTTGTCGAGGCGTTCAAAGCCCCTGCCGCCTCCGCTGTATTTGCAGCAGACGGTGTTGTATCAGGCAGGCGGCGCAGCACAGGCACCGCTGAAAAAGCAGATTTACGCAACCGCGTTACAAGAGTTAAGGCTTTGCCCTGCATTGCAGGTTGGGCGCTTACGTTCATCTCCAGCGATTGTTCCAGCGATTGGCCACCCAGGCGCAGCAATCCGGCGCCAATTGGCAAACTCAGCAAAGCCAACCAAAACCCAAGGGCTAAGCGCCGTTTTTTGCGTTTGGGTTGAATGGCCACGCGGATATGCTCCCAGGTCTCTGCTCGAGGTTCGAGTTCGAAGTCTTCAAAAGTTTGCGCCAGTTTTTGGCGGAGGTTATCATCCTTTTTCATGGGCATTTTCAGTGGTTAATCCTTTTTCCTGGAGTATTTTGCGTAAGTGGGCTTTGGCCCTGCTTAATTGTGATTTGGAAGTACCAGCCGAAATGCCGAGCAACTCAGCAATTTCGTGGTGTTCATATCCGTCGATTAAATACAGGTTGACCACCATGCGATAGCCATCCGGCAGCGCTGAAATCACCTGAATAATTTCCTGTTGTTCCAAAAAGCCCAGTATATCAAACGGATCCGATTCATCGGGCAAAACACCCGGTTTGTCAGCATCCTCCACAAGCCAATAGGGGCTGTTTTTTCGGTAATGATCAATGGCAGTACGCGTCATCAGCGATTTTACCCAAAAGTCAATTGCGCCCGGATCCTGCACCGTTCCAATTTTGAGAAACACCTTAATAAATGCTTCCTGAAAAATGTCTTCCGCTTCAAACGTAGTGCGGGCATACCGGCGACAAATACCCATCATGCGCTTTTTGTAGTGCGCATAAAAGGCGGCTTGCGCCTTTTCGTCGCCTTTTTGGCAAGCCTTCACCAATTGAATCAGGGTGTCCTTTGTAATCATTTATCCGCGTATCGCTCCAGTGAAGTTGGTAGAAGGATCAAAATGCGTAAAATAGATCGCCTGTCCAAGCTTGATTTTAACCATAATTTCGATCGCAACATTATTTCCGTTGATTGTTTCATACCGAACAATTGCACGCTGAAACTCCCACCCTTGAAAATGCTCATCTAAAAAATTCGTACATTCTACTGGCACTGCCTGTTGTATGAAGAGATCCTGAAAGAAAACCCCGGGCACATCCAGGCCGAATAAATCTTCCAGTTTGCGTTGTTCCAAGGTCCCATTCCCATCGAATTCAAAGCGTGTCAGGAATGAATCAAAGACCATGCACACCGTCCAGCGTGCACGGTCTTTGGCATCAACCAGCAAGGATGCAGCCAAAAATGTACCAAGGGGTTGGGTAGCGTTGATCTCAGTACGCATGTTTTGCTGAAGATAATCCACATTACGCACAGGATAACGCCACCAAACCGTATCCGGTTCTTCCTCTACCGAAATACGGCCCCCCAGTGTATCCAAAGAAAGCAGGTATCCTTTCCCCGCCCGTGTGATTTTAGTAAAGTATCCAAGGAGTGCATTGCTAACGGGGTCCAATTCCGCGAACAAAAAATCTATGTTAGAATTTGGATACTGATTTGAAATAAAATAGGCGCCAATGATGGGCATTGCTGCAAGCGGTAGTTCCTTTTCCAGGGCAAGCAAGGTGCCATTTTCGGAAATAATCGCCTGATAATGGTTGTTCTGCGCTTGAAAGTCGGCAGCGAACAGTCCCCCCGTTTGCAGGTTGGTAATGGTAAAGTCGGTTGGTTGGTTAAACTTTCCGGCAATTGTTTGCACCACCGTATCTGGAATTGAGGGCACGATGGGTGTTTCGCTGGTTTTATCGCAGCTACTCCAAATCAAAGCGGCAAAAAGAAAAAGGTAGTGTGGTTTCATCCCGTTCATTTTTTTGAAAACAACAGCGAAACGTGGTTTTGTGTTGCTGTTTTATGGAGGGACGGAGGGATGGTGGGAAGGGTTGCATGGGGGGAGGGGGGTTATTGATATCCTGGGGAAATTGACTAACCCGGATGGCAAAGTTGATGTGCTGGTACCGTCTGGTTAATTTTTGGATTCGGTGGGGTTTTGGCGGGTATGGATAACAATTATTTGTTATTAATTATAAATATTCATGTAGTTTTGTGGAAAAAAGTAATTAATGGATATAGAACAATTTAAACTCATCAAAGAGTTAATCGGTCAAAACCGCATAGAGGCAGCAATTAAAGAACTTGGCAATCTGAAAATTGATACGGAAAACCATGATAGAGTAACCCTGTTATCTGCAAGGTTTTTCGCAATCAACAAACTGCACATAGACGGCCGCTTACAAGATGTATTGTTCCTTAATGAGCTTACCAAAATCCAATATGCATTCATCGAATTCATTAACGATTTAGAAAAAGAACAGTATAGTTTATCACCTCAATCAATTTCAAAAGAACTTTATGTGTCGGAAATTACGAAGAATGATTCTTTAAGTGAAAATACTAAATCCAATGCGGACCCAATACTGAATAAGGCAATTAAAGAACAACCAAAGGCTCTTGAATCTGAATTAAGCAAACTTAATCTAATAGAAATACCCGGTGGTGAAACCAGATTAGGAATTACACTTGGTTTAATCAGCTACTCGAACGGTTGTAAAGCAGATGTTCAGCCATTTAAGGTTTCAAAATATCCTGTTACTTATGACGAATATGACCAATATTGTAAAGAGACAAAGAAAACTTTACCTAATTCATTTGGATGGGGCAGAGGGAAACGCCCCGTGGTAGATGTTTCGTGGTTTGATACATTATCTTATTGCAATTGGCTAAGCATTAAACATGGACTAACTCCAATATATTATTTACCTGGATCCACAGTAATAGCAAACTGGAAAAATTCAGGCTTTAGATTATTGACTAGTTTGGAATGGGAATATTTAGCTCGAAACGGAAACACTCAGCATAAGTATTCAAATGGACAAAACGTTCCTGACCCTAGTATTATGAATTTTGATTGGAAGGGCTCAGGAATTAAGGCCGCACCACAATTCCAAAAGACATTGACAAAGCGAACACTCCCTGTTGGAACATTGGGAAACGAGAATATCTGGGGGGTGCATGATTTAAACGGAAATGTATGGGAATGGTGTTGGGATGATCATAATTTTGAATTTTGTCGCGACAAACCTATACCCAGGAGAACCCCCCTTAAATCAACAACTTCGGGAAAAAGGGTAGTTAGAGGGGGGGCATGGGATAGTTCAGCAAAAGAAATCGGCAATGATTTCATTAGACTTTCTTCTGCTAAACATAAATCCAACAATTATGGGTTTAGAATTTGTGTTAGTAGTAATTTGATAAAAATGAAATAAACGGTTAAACTTATTGCAGTGAGAATCTAAAAAATTGTGTTTTCATATCGTTTTGACTTCTCACTACAACAAGTCTATTACAGAATACTTAATATTTAGGAGTAAGCCCCACAAAAGTTTCTTTAGAATTGGTATGTTCGTAAATTAATTCTAAATCTAAATCCGGATCTTTTGTCCGATAGGTTGCAACAACTTTCAATTTAACAGATTTATTAATTGAAATGCCAATGTCTTCACTAAGCAACGTTTTTATAGTTGAAGCCCAACTATGGTTTCTTTTAATACTATTTTCCGAAAATTCTGGATTAAGGCTATAAATGTTACCCATTGCAGAATGATCAGAAAATAATTTAGAAATAAGGGGCTTGTTATTAGGTACAATTATTTCAAAAAATGGTAGTGCTTCGTTTTCAAAAGTAACAAGATCCAGGTCGTATTCGATGTTAGAAACAAGCACATCGCGATCTCTTCGATCTCCAGCAATTAGGTAAGATTGTTCATCGGAAACTTGAAACCAAAATAGAAAATACCCTTTTGTTTCATTGGATATTACTACACGCAATAGGTTTCCTGTATTTTCTGAACGCCCTCCCACAAGTGCGAAAAACTCATTATCAAGAAAGCTTATCAAGTGGGATAATCCAAACGATTGAAAAAGGGATTTATTCACTAATATATCATTAAGTTCTTTTGGCAGTTCAAGAGAACTGGATTTAAGATCAATAAACCTCCGTTTTTTTTCTTTTTCGATTTCAACAAAATGTTCTAATTCTTCAATAGTAGGAAATGCTTGGCCTTGTGTGTAATTAAGGTCTTTTAATGAAAATGTCAATTGAGTGGCATAGGTTGAAAATCTTCTCTGCAGTACAGATGCGCGCAAAATATTATTCTTTATTTTTTCAAGTTTTTTCATTTTTTCATCAGTTATGTTTTGAATGGTGTATTTGTTAATTGTCACGATGTCTTGCGTTGAAAAAAGCAATTGCCCATCATTTAAATATGATTTTAGTCTATTAGTTGCAATTTCAATTTGGTCAATCCCAACTTCTTCACGAACAAGTTGAGTTGTTTTAGTTTCAACTATCGGAGTTAACTCGGAAATGAGCAAATCAGATATTTTCTCAAAATTATCTGGAGAAAAATTAAAAATTATTATTCCTTTAAATTCAAAAATAGATTTTAAACGATGTTTATACTCTTTAAAAAAATCTTCAGACTTATATAGCAAAAAAACCTCTACGTTTTCTTCTTCTAAATTAAAACTATTTTCAAATTCACTCAAAACCCGCTCAATATTGGCAAGGTTATTTGCTTTTACGTTGACCAAATATAATGTGTGGCTCATTGTTTTTATTTTAAACCATGAATGTAATCTAATTTTGGCCAAAGTGAATTTTCGCCAAATTTATTATGATGAAGTTTCGCAAATGTACTTTCTCCGGTTTCTAATTCAGAAATAGGCTGAATTAGTTTATCTCGCAGATAATAAATATTATTGGAATCATGATCTAATACCAGCGCACTATATTTTTCTTTTGCTAAATTTTCATTTAATGAATCTAATGCTTTTTTGATTACATCCGGGACTACTATATTTTTTGATTCATAGTTTATATTTTTGAGAATCTTATTTATCTTCCCTCGAAGATTTTGAAATTCATAATTTCCGTAAATTCTATCATTATCCATTTTAGATGATCCGATATTAAACCTTAATAGGTTCAAAAATTGTTGTAAATTTGAAGTAGTAAAATCGTAAAATAAATATGGATTAATTACATGAATAAATTCAAAATTTAAATTGGGGGCTAGATCCCCTACATCAGATTTAAGGCGACTTAATTTTTCTTCAATGTCAGAACTGTCTGGCATTTTGGCATCTAAAAAATCATTTAGACTCCAAACAAACCAAATATAAACATTTAATTGGCTATTTTTGGAGCTATCATCCATTACCCATCTATCTCTTAGTTCCTTCAAAGATTTAACAAAACCTTCACGACTTTTATTGTCCTTAAATGAAAACAGGTTCTGAACGCCAAGACATGTATCAACAATTAATGTAAATGGGCCAATACGATGATTTTCTGTAAAATATATTTCATTCATCGCTGATTTCCAAAACTCATTAATCCCATTAAAGATTAGAAAAGGGTTTTTTCTTTTAAATAATACCAGTTGTTTATTCGCAACTAATTCCTTATCTTCTTTATTTAAAAAACCATTCATCTCAATTTTAGAGAAAGGATTGCTTTTTTTAGATAAAGGATTGCTGTGGGGATGTTTCATGGTTTTACATAGAAGCGCATAAAAATCGGGGTTGTTAAAATTTGCATCGTAAAGAAAAAGGTCACCGGAATTCGCCTTCCCCTGCCCTAAAATGTAATACATAGCCAATGCAACACTACACCGAGTTTTACCAATACCGCCTTTTGAACCAGCTAAAATGTGAATGTATGAGTTCATGGCAAAAAATTTAAAAAAAGTTACACAATATTGTCAATCATTAACTTCTTATCAAAAACATAAAAAATACATTTTTTAGTCTTTTTATCAACCAAATAAGAACAAGTTTCTTGTCTTCGAATTCGATTCTTTTCGCCAAATTTTGCCTTTTGCAAATACCCTTCTAAATCACCTTTTATCTTTTGCAATCCCGGGTTGACAAATAAGTTTTGATCATCTTCCCAAATTTCATATTCGCATCCAATAAACGTAGAATTTTCAGGAAGGAAATCGTCTCCGCTTCGATCTTCATTTAGTGCTTCAAAAACCCCTTTTATTAAATCGCGAAAATAAAAACAATTTCTTTTATTGAAGCCAAATTTTGGATCAAATGCACGGCTTATAACAATTTCTCTTTTGTCGCAACTGTCATTATATCGAAAAACATTGGAAAGCACTTCAATTCTATAACCTAGAACATTTTGTCCTACTTCCAAATCGGTTATAGACCCAATTTCACAATATCCATAAGATTTTAATACGTCTATTACAAGTTGGCTTAAAACTGAATTTTTGCTAAAATTAATTAAACTGTCTTCTGTCGGTCTGATTATAGGCAAATCGCTATGAAACCGATAATATTCTTTAACATCCGCAGCTGCTTTCATTCCTTCATACATTCCAGCATTTCCAATTGCTCTTCCAAGTAAATTTCCACGGTTTGAATTTAAAGATACCAAATCATTTAACATTCTATTAAACCAATCACCGGACAGAAATGTGGTTTCTTTTAGTTTGCTATTGATTCTAATAGGATTGTTTAATCGCTTTAAAGGGTACTCATTTGATTTGATTAAAAATCCTTCTTGTATTTTTAATGAAATACCCAAAACACCTAGTTTAATACAATTAGATTTAATTGCATCTATCAAACTATCCAAATCCTTAAGGTTAAAATTTTCTTCACGTACTATCCCGTAAGCAATCATTTTGAATTGATCGTCGTCTACTCCATTTTCAAAATTCTGGTAGCTATGCCATTCAGAAACATGTAATACACCTTCTAAATATTGATACACCATGCCAACGGCTGATTTTGGAAGAAGCAGGTTTAAGCCAGCTATCTTTTTACCTTTGGCTACAATTGACCGAGAAAAATCAATTCCAAGTGTTTCCATTATGAGAAATCTTATATTGCCGTTAAATACATTTGAGTGTTTTTTATGGTTGAATTCCAAACCCAAATCTTTACGCTTTCCCTCTAATCAACGCCACAAGATAATATCATGGAATCAAAACACGTAAAACAATATTCAAATATATTAACGAATTATGTATAAAATTTTGATTTTTAATTTAAACCCGACTCAAAAATCTTGATGCTGACGAAAAATCTCAAATCGAATCAAACAAGCGGTGTATCCACCCAATGATTATACTGTTAAATAGCGAAATGCGTAATTATAAACTGCCCGGCAAAACCAAACCACCTCAATGTGTTATTCGGTGGATATAGGCTGGAAGTGCTTATAGTATACCGAAACGCCATCTTGTGCCCGTCGCAATCCGCTATTCGCTGGACAAAGTCAGGAAGGAGTATTGTCGTTTTCACCCACCAACCAAATACCCTCCCGGCACCGCATCCGACAACCAAACTCCGTTATTTTCCTGGTAAAAAGCAATACCCGCTTGATAGGCCTCCCGCGCTTGCACCTGCAAGATCACCACTTTGCCTGCATGCCTGCTGCCCACTATTTTGGCTGTTTTTTCATCGGCCGACAAGTGTACATACTGCCGTCCCATGGGCAGGAGCCCTTTTTCAAGGATGCTTTCCAGATTTCCTGCCACCGTGCCGTGGTAAAGGATTTCGGGCGGTTCAACCACCTGTTTTACAATCTTCTCCTCTGTGGAATGACCGTAATAAGCCCGGATTTTGTCCTCCACCATTTCAAAGCGCTTTTTTTCTGACTGCGCCGTGCAGCATATGTTCATCGGCTTGCATACCCCTCGCATGCAGAGCAGCCAACAAGTCGGCGATCAACACCCACCCTTGAGGGTCGAGCGTGAGCCCATACTCCGCCGGGGCATGACGCAACGCATGGGAAATGGTTTTGGATATCTGAGTGATCGTGTGTTGCATGGTATAAAGGATTGTTATCTAATTAACTCCAGATGACGGGTGGATGGTTCCCATTAGCAGATGCAAAAGGATAAAAAAACGCCTCATTCAATCGCAATTGAATGAGGCGTCGCTATAGTATAAGATTGCTTTGTTACTTTCTATATGGTTTTTACCGGACGACACTCAACTGTTGTACGCGTGTAGAGGCCTGGGTTTGTACTTTTAGGGTGTAAATCCCCGATGCCAGGTTGTCTGTTCGTATCAGAATCTGATGATTGCCTGCTTCCATATTTTCATCGTGGGAAACAATCAATTTGCCAAGTTGATCTACAAGTTCCCATCTAACAGATCCAAGGGTTGTCTGAAGGATATCGACAACTGCTTCATCATTCGTTGGGTTGGGATAAACGCTTCCAATTTGATCTGGTGACGTTTTTGGGATGCCGTTTATGGATGCTTTGGGCGTGGCGTCTCTTGAATCTGTACCGGCGAAGTTGTACGTAACAAAACTCTCTGTAGGCGACCAGTTGCTCCAATTTATTCCATCGCAACTTACTCGTACAGCATACGCATAAAGGGTGTTGGATTGGAGATTATACCATAATACGGTACTGTAGGTTGAAATAAAATATTCCCAGTTACCAGAATTGTAAACACTTATAGCACTCTCGTATGCCTGAACACCTGTTTTGGAGCAATTAATCTCAACACTCGAGCTAGACAAATTACTGTACCATACTTGTGCACCGGTTGGGGCAACGCAAGTGGGTGTTGTAAACGTTTTGTATACCCAGTTGGTCCACGTATTGCCATCGCAACTAACTGCTACAGCAAATTGGTAGGTGGTGCCCGCCAACAAATCACTGATGCTGGTTACTCCGCTTAAAGTGGCGTCTAAACTTATCCAAGCTCCGTTGTTAATTCTGTAAGCCCAGTCATAATATTGCCCCCCCGACAAAGAGCAATTAAGGGTAGCACTCGTGTAGGTAATGTTTGTTGCGAACAATTGGCTGGTTGACGGGGTGCTACAAGACAATGTTGTAAATATTTTTCCTGCTGACCAGTCGCTCCAGGTTGTGGAGGTACACTTAACCCGTACCGCAAATTCATAAGATGTTCCGGAATTCAAAAGAAACAGGTCGGAACTACCACTATTTGTTTCATCCAGATCAAACCAGTTGCCACCTACAAGTCTGAATTTCCAGTCGTAGGCCAGGGCGCCGGGAACAGTGCAGTTTAAGACAGCACTGGTGTGCATTATGGAACTGGTCGAAATTTGTGTTGGAGCAGGTGGGTTACAACTCACAGCATTGGCCGTTGTAAATGTTTTTGTGGAAGACCAGTCGCTCCAGGTAGTGGCATTACACCGCACACGAACCCGGTATTCGTAATTAGACGCTGCCTGTAAACCGGTGATATTTTTAATACCCGTAGAAGTTGCAGTCAGTGTATTCCACGTGGAGGCGCCTGCGGCACGGACATTCCAGTCATAAGACTGCATACCTCCGACAGAACAATTCAGGGACGCGGAGGTGGTGGTGATGTTGGTTGCAGACAACTGGTTTGTGGTTGGCGCAGTACAGGTGGCTGTAGTCGGAGTAGTGAATGTTTTCGCAGCCGACCAGCCACTCCAGGTTGTTGCATTGCACCGGATTTTGACGACGAACTCATATTGTTTATTTGCCTGCAATCCGGTAACTTGACTAATCCCTGTAGTTGTTTCAGCAAGTGCAGTCCATGAGGTTACCCCAACTTTGCGATACGCCCATTTGTAGGCTTGCGCATTCGCAGCCGTACATTGTAGTGTAGCAGTGGTAGAAGTCAGGTTTGTTACGGACATTTGGGTAGCTAAAGGCGCATTACAGCTACTGCTATTCAAAAGCGTTTGTATGGCTTTGTAAGCATCCGGCAACGGACCAATGTTCTCTGCTACATTTCCTTGTTGAGGCTTACCTGTGCCCATCAACAATTGTTGCATTTGCAAACTGGTCAGGTAGGTATTTGTAGTGCTTTTTAATACGGACTGTATTAACAAACAAGCGCCCGCGACAATAGGACTGGCACTTGAAGTGCCGCCAAATTTATTGGTGTAATAGTAATCAACCCCTTCGGCCTGATAAAAAACAGGTGGTATACTTGTCTGAACGCCATTTACATAAGTGATATCTCCTCCCGTAGTAATCACATTTTCACCGAAGGCCTGTACGTTTACCCTGCTGCCGTAACAACTGAAATTTAGGCGACTTCTGGGCGTAGCGTTGGGGTTATTGGTTCCGGCGCCCACGATGATCGCACCTGAGTTATGATCATTATGAAAAGGATAGTGACCAGCATTTCCTTTTTTGATGATGTCAACATCCAGATTTTCTCCACCGTTTCCTGCAGCCTCAACTACCACGCGGTTGTTGCCGGTTACCATTTTGATAGCATCGTAGTTAGCCTTTATATATTCGATCGGAACATACTCTCCATTGGGTCCAGGCAATTGGAGTTCCAGCAAAATAACATCGCCGGGCTGAATAGCATTTGCAGATGCCAGGATGGTATTGGGATAATAAGTTCCACGGACGGCAAATTTGGCCGGGCTGTCATAGGCAATACCGGAAGTCCCCCAGCCATTGTTTTTGGACACTATTTGGCCAAGTACACTCGTTCCATGGTTATTGCCAAAGTTCGTTTCCATGGGCACGTTAATAACCAATGGAATATTAGGCAAATCTTTATGGTTGCTGTTAAATGAACCTTCAATATCAACTACTTGTACGCCAGCCCCGTGGTTGTTGTAGGTTGTGTACACCTGTTCAGCATTGATTCCGGTGGATGTACTCATGTAATTTTGCTGCGGCACAAAATTAGGTGGTACTGGTGGTTCAGCCAATTCCGGCAAAATATCCACGTGTTCTACAAAAGCACTGGATCGAAAACCCGCTTCCACTACTTTTACATCCAATCCAGGCTTTATTTTTAGCGCGATATAATTGTTCATGTCCGCTATAGTTCCTGCGATGATGCCCGTATTCTGACGCTCCATTTTGTTCCAGTATGCCTGTGCTTCCACACGCATACTGTCCAGTTTGGATTCGCTGACACTGGTGATCATTTTTTCAAAAGTACCTGCATCCTGGAATAATCCAAGCGACGCTACAATGCCTGCTCCACGGTCGGTTAATTTTCCGTTGAGCACGTAAATTGGCAAATCATCCTTGAATTTGATGCATAATATTGGCTCCTTTGTTTCAGGACTTGGGGCAGCTTTGTTCGCTTGGCCATATAAGCCAAATGCTATTGTCAGCATCGGCAGCAACATGATTACCCACCGCAGCAGGTTTTTTTTAGATGTTCTCATTTTTTATGTGTTAGGTTTTTTATGCTTAAAAATGGTGTTACACACCCGCAGATGTGCGGATAACGGGCTGATCTTATTTCTGTCCTTCCAGAATAATCAATTGACCCCAGATTGAGCCCTTTTGTGACTGTATCCGGTAGGCATACACCCCTTGAGGCAAAGCGGGCAGATTACATTCAATGCGTGCATACCCAGCCCCTATTTCTCCCTGGTATATTGTTGCCTGGTAAGCGCCTTCTATGTTAAACACATCCACTTTGATGTCCATGCTTCCAGCCTCAGGGAAACATTCAATCGTCAGGTTTCTACTGGCAGGATTGGGGTAAACTACAAACCTAGTTGTGTTATCGGGATTATCTGTACTGCTCACACAAGGTTGTGCCAAAACAGCGCCTGAAACCCCATCACATCCCGTCGAACTGGTCATGGAAACATTGTAAAAACCAGTTACCTGGGCCGTATATACCGATGTATTAGCGCCTTGAATCGGAACATTGTTGAAATACCATTGATAGTTGCTTCCCCCATCAGGTGCCGAAAGATTGCAAAGGTTTGCTAACTGAACGATGGGTGTAAAAGGCCCTGTTACGGTTGCAGTTATCACATTTGATGCTTGACCAGCACCACACACATTCACATAACTTGCCGAATAATTACCCGTTGAATTTACCACAATAACTGGCCCAGTCTGACTATTAGACCATAATACACTGCAATCCGAACAAATATTGGCGGCTGTTAGTGTAACAGTCTGGCCAGGGCATAAAGTAGTTGGACCTGATGCGATAATTTCAGGTGCCGGGGGCATTTGTTGGGCGGTCACGACGACCGTATTTGAAACACTTCCAATTCCACAAGCATTGGAGTAAGTCGCCGAATAGTTACCGGGTGTGGATACATCCACGGAACTCCCACTTTGGCCGTTTGACCAATTGACAATACAACCGTTGCAAACATTTGTGGCCACAAGCTTAACCTCTTGTTCAGGGCACAGGTCTGTCGTACTCAATGGTGTAATAACGGGTGTTTCAGGAGCAAGCAATACTGTAACCGGGGTGCTAACCGAAGGTGCTCCCTGTCCGCAGGTGTTGGTATAACTGGCCGTATAGTTTCCGGTGGTTGAAACGTTGATAAAGGATCCCGTTTGTCCATTGGACCACGCGATGGTACAATCCGGACATACATTTGAGGCGATGAGGGTAACCGTGCCGTTGTTACAAAAAGTAGTTGGTCCGTTGGCAACAACAACGGGTATGGTTGGCCCGGCTTGCGCAACAACCGAAATACTGTTTGAGGCGCCACCCTGACCGCAGCCATTGGAATAAGTTGCCGAATAATTACCCGGAGCAGATACCGTGATGGCATTGCCAATTTGACCGCCAGACCACGTAACGGTACAACCAGCACAAACATTGGAAGCGGTGAGCGTAACTGTTTGATTTGGACACAGTGTGGTAGGGCCACCCGATGCGATGACCGGCACGGTGGGCGCAGGTTTTGCCGTAATTGATATGCTGTTTGAGACGCTTCCCAGCCCGCATGTATTGGAATAAGTTGCCGAATAATTTCCCGGAGCAGATACGGTGATGGCATTGCCCGTTTGTCCGTTGGACCACGTGACAGCGCAACCAGCACAAACATTGGAAGCCGTAAGGGTAACTGTTTGATTAAGACATAGTTCGGTGGAACCACCTGCAGTTATGATCGGTACCGTGGGCCCGGGTTTTGCCGTAATTGAAATGCTGTTTGAAACGCTTCCCTGCCCGCACGAATTGGAATAAGTTGTAGAATAATTTCCCGGAGCAGATACCGTGATGGCATTGCCCGTTTGTCCATTAGACCACTGTACAGTACAACCGGCGCAAACATTGGAGGCAGTGAGTGTAACGGTTTGATTAGGACACAGTTCCGTGGAGCCACCAGCCGAGATGACCGGCACGGTGGTTGGTACAGTGCATCCGAATTGGCCGATCGTAATGGTTTTGGTTAATCCCCCGCAAGCAGTCACAGTAAGTACCGCAGAACGATCCTGCGTAGAATTATTGGGATCACAAATAATACCAACAACTGTAGATTCACTACCGGAAGTGGGCGAAACGGATAACCATACAGGAATATCTTGAATGCTCCAGGCACAGTTTGCCGTCACCGTAGTAGCATTTGCTCCACCGCCAGCGGCAAACGTCAGTGCATCCGGATTTACAGAGAGTGTTTGTTGGGCGCAAGTGTAGTTTGCACTCCATCCAGGAAAAGTAACCGATCCATCCGTAATAAAAGTGATAAACATTTTTCCACTGGAAGCAGTAAGCGTAGGTGGCAGCGCATTGCCTTCAAACTCACCGAGTACCGGAGCGTTTTCATCCATTCCATCATAAACTGTCACAAATTCAAAGCTTTCAGTTTGAAAAGCCGTGAACGTGAGGGTAACACTGCTTGCTCCAGCAGGCGCTATTGTCCAGGAGCAATCCAGATCATTGGAATAATTGTTACTGCCACTTCCGTCCGAGATGGTCCCACTACAGTTGGTAATTAACGTATTACCTTCGCAAGTACTCTGACTCGCTCTTCCGGATAGCATCACAGAAAATATTTGAGGGCCACCTACCAGTGTTCCTTTGTGTGTCACACGAATTGTATAGCTGCCTTCGGGCAAACTTTCAATATAAATTTGCTCCACATTGTCCCTGAAATTATCGCCCGTTGTAGCAGGTTGGCCCGGACTTGAAGGGTTTAGTACCCAAGGATCGTAAACGGTACCATCGTTTGTATTAATAATTCGAACATCAAGGTCATTTACCAATCGGAGTGCAGTAGGGTTCAGCGTATTGGTGGATTCCGGCCCGGCAGGATCCGTCCAGGCAACCGTTACTTTCACTGGACTAAGCCCATCGTGATAGAAGCTGCGGTTCCTTACAGCGCCATTGGTGATGCTGTCTCTGGAATATAGGCGGTCTCGGCCTTGTGTCAGAGCGCTCTGGTTGATGAATTCTGCCGCAGCACTTATATTTACAGTGCCCCAACCGGCGCTGTAATTCGGACCATCTGCTTCTGAACTGGCGGTATGAATGACCAATGCTTTCAAAGCAGATGCGCGCAGAATGAAACCGGGGTTTAATTCATTGTATTGTTGTAACAACAAGTTGATGGAGCCCGCAACAGCAGGTGTCGCCATGGATGTTCCAGAAAGCGCAGCGTAGGCAACGTTGTTTGTTGAAATGGAAGAATAAACACCTACACCGGGAGCAACAACATCGGGCTTGATGCGTCCATCGTCAGTTGGGCCCCAATTACTAAAAGACGACATAGACTGAAAAAACAAACCATCGTCTTCTGTAACAGAAATTGCGCCTACACTCAGGACGTTTTTAGCGCTGGAAAATGGCGTAATACACCCATAACCCGTACCGTTATTGTCCTTGTTTCTGATAGCCGTGCTGCTGATCCAAACACCGTTTGCATTCATCACTTTATGGGTACTTCCTGGTGTCGGACCATCGTCATTGCGGTCATTGCCTGCTGCAAATATGGGCATATAAAAAGGTGCATTCCTGGCAATATTATCAAGTGCCGCCGATTCAGAGTTGTATAGACCAAACTTATAGTCCTCCGTTGTACTAATTGCGGTATTTCCATACCAATACCAGCCATCATCTTCAAGAGACCAGCCACAAATTTTACCATAAGAATGACTTGATAAACGCGTAAAGTCTGGATTTGCCGCAGCCGCAGCCATTTCAGTGAAATCTCCATTTACGTCGTATGCGTTCAGGTTTGCTTCATAAGACATACCCCTCGCTGCTGAATTAAGATCGGCGCCAATTAGCGTACCCGATACATGGGTTGCATGATCACCTATACTTGCCGACGAGTTGTCCTTTTGCGTAATCCTGCCAACGAGCGCAGCATGCGTTAATAGTGGCCGGCCAATCTCCCAAACGGCAATGGTGGTACCGTTTCCTGTCAGATTCAAACCCAGATCGCCTCCCGGATATAGTGCGCTGGTACCTAAAAATTGCCCAGTTATGAAGTTATTGGTTTCCAGATAACTCAATTGACCCAGTTCGTCGGTACCGGTAAGAAAAAAACGACGCCCGTTGCTTTCCCCCTCAACAGGGTAACCCATCTTTTTTGCAAAAGCAACCGCCCTGGCCCGATTCGAATAATACCTTATACTATCCGCTTGTGCCCATTTAAGCAAGTAACTGGTGTTGGTTTCTCGAATCAGGGCACTTTCAGGGTCTGAGAACAGTGTTTTCTCCGTCTGCGATCGCAGCGATATTGGAACGATCAACAAGCACAACATGTACATCCAACCAAAAAAGTGATTGCCTTTAATCTGTGGTGTAGGGTTTAGGTTCATGAAATTCATATACATTTTATTGTAAACATAAAAAAGATGCGTAAAAGAAAGTGCGTTATTTGCCATTTGTTTTAACGGCCTTATATTCCCGAAAGGAATGAAAAACAGCCATTAATTCCGGTTTTCTGGAATTGGATATTGGCAATAACTGATTGTTGTCCATACCGGCCTGCCACCCTTCGCTGGTTTCAATATACTTCAGAAAATTGACGTTAATGACATATGAATGGTGTATTCGGACAAACTCAGGCCATTTTTGAAGTAATTCTGAAACCGATTTCAGTTTCATGGATACCAGGATGATTTTTCCGGTTTTAAGACATAATTGGCTATAGCTGCCTTCTGCAACACAATACATGATTTCTGCCGGAGACAAGATGATATACTTTTTTTGCTGGGCAATAGCAATCAGCGGTAACTTCATATTATTGCTTGCAAAGAACTTCAATTGGTTTTCTTCCATGATCCTTTTTTTACAGTTGGATTGTTTCACTTCACATCTTAATCCACCGAATTCATAAGCGGCATTTTAAGCTATTCCAATCCCATCTGTAAGTTGTTGCCGACCACGTTCGAATGGTAAGGCCAGATTCCACTATTTATTTTGCCATCGCTGTTGTATGCTGTATTTGAGGACCTGTTAAGACTTCCCCACAAGATCAAATATTTCTGAATTATACTTACCGGGTAGATTCACATAAATTTATGTAGCATAAGTTTTATTAGCTGCTTGTGTAGCATAAAATCAAAATGCCGTACGCTTTTCCTTCTTATTGATGGGTATTCGATTTTAAAAAAACTTAATTTTACGCATTCGTTTCTTATTCATTATTAACTATCTTCCAACCCCCTACCCTATTTTTACAAAAAATCTAACCCACATGATCAAACACCTGTTTATACTACTCCTAAGCGCCTTTCCTGCGCTGGCCTTTTCCCAAACTGAAAACGCCGAACTTTTATACCAGCAAGCCAGCGACCTTTTCACCCAAAAGCAATATGAAAAATCCCTCGCCTCCGCTTTAAGTGCCGACAGTATTTTTCAAGCGGCAGGCACGGCCGAACCAGCATTGCGCACAAAAGTCCTGATCGCTAAAAACTATGCTTCCTTGCGCAACAATGCCAAGGTTATCACTTTCGCGGAGGCCGCTTTGGCGCTACTGGATCCCGCAGGTATGCGCGATTCGTTGATTGAAGCCGACCTTAAAAACACCTATGCAGGCAGCCTGATGGAGTTAAGGCGGTTTACCGAATGTGAAGCAAATTACCGCAGCGCAATTGCCATCAAAAAAAAGATCCTGGGCAATGATACCCCCGAAATCGGCATTCAGATTTCGAACCTCGCTAATTTGTATTTTAAAAAGGGCGAGTTAAGCAAGGCTTTGCAATATGGCAAAGAAGGCATCGCCATTCGGGAAGCCGGTATTTCGCCCAATCCTAAATTGGTAACGGCCTACATTAACCTCGGCATCATACACAAACAACTAGGATTGTATCCATATGCATTAAGTTATTACAACAAAGCCGAACAAATTATCAGTAGTGAGCCGGAAAAATACCAGGAAAAGGCCGGGCCCTTGTACCAAAGTCTGGCCAATTTGTACCACGACTTAGGGGATTATGAAAAATCCAAACAATTTGCGGCATTGGCTATTTTGAATTTTAGCAATCGGTTCGGCCCCGATTGTATTCAAAACGCCGATGTATATTATAACCTCGCCTTGGTGGCCAGCGACTTAAAAGACCGCACTGTCCAAATTGAAAATATTAAAAAGGCGCTGGCAATCTTACAGATGGCAGACGACGCTGATATTTATAAAGTTGCCGATTGCTACGAACAAATCTGCGTAAGCTATCTCAATATCAACCCCGACTCCGCTATCTATTATGCACAATTAAGCAGCAACATACTGGATACATTGGGCGTGACCGATGGTCTTGATCGGGCAAGCAACAGTTCCTATTACGCCCTGGCTTATGCGCAAAAAGGCGAATTCAATACCGCTGATTCGATTATGCGCATTTCGGTTTCCCAAGTGGCGGCCATTTATGGGAAAAGACATATCCTGACCGCCAATTATTTAACCAACCATGCAAATATCACCTTTAAGTCGGGCAGATTTGCGGATGCGCTAAAATTATACGATGCATCGCTCGCCGCATACGGTTACACCTGGGGTTGTAATTTGGACACCGTGGTACACGCCAACGAACTCCTTGAAAACCTGATCCATCGGAACCGAACCTTGATACTGCTCTTCAACGAACAACCAACCCGGGCGCGCAAGACAGAAATTGATGCACGGTGGTCGGAATTATTAAGACTGTTGGATTTTCTACGCCGGCGTCACCAGGGAAATGAAACCAAATTGCTTTTTGCCTACCAGTTTCGGGAGGCAGCCGAATTGGCCATCCAGTGGTACACGCAGGCACCGCATGAAAACCTCAACATGGCTTGGCAGTTTGCCGAAAAGACACGGGGCTTGGTTTTGCTCGAAGCATTCCGCAATGCCAATGCCTGGAATATACCTGCGGCAGGCGATAGTTTGCATTTGCTTGCTGATGCCTTGTTTGCAGAAAAAAAGAAATGGTATGATTTATATTCCAGTACGGAGGATGTAAAAGAGCGGGCTAATTATTTGAACAAACTCATTGCCACCCAAGAACAACAGGAAGCGTGGTTACAAGCCCTGGAAAAAAACGATGCAACGTTTTATAAGGCCAAATATGACAATCGGATTAGTCAAATGGCTGAAACACGTAAGATGTTGAACCCCAAACAATCGTTGCTGGAATATTTCGTAGGGGATAGTATGATCTTTTTGTTTGTCGTGCGCACCGATACAATTTTTGTGAAAGCGGTGCCAAAAGATTTTCCGCTGGATACGTGGATTGATGAATTCCGACAGGGTTTATACGGTTATTATACCGCCGAAAAGTCAAAACGTACAAGCGGCCTGCATGAAAAAAGCCTGCATACTTATCTGGAATTTGCGCCAAAACTATATGAAAAACTGATTGCGCCGGTTCGGGAATTTTTACTAGATCAGGTTGTGGTGGTGCCAGACGGTGTACTCGGATATCTACCCTTTGATGCCTTGTTAACTGCAGCGCCCAAGGATATGAATAACTTCAAATCCTATCCGTATCTTTTAACACGGTACCAAATCAGTTATGCCTATTCGGCAACTTTGTTATCGGATATGCGCCGAAAACAACATCAGATTCCACCGGAACGCCTGCTGCTGACCTTTGCGCCCTTTAACAACAACGATACGTTCATGTTGGAGCCAAAAGTCGAGCAGCTGCAACGAGTAAATCCGACGCAAGCAAATAAAAGCGATTTAAGGCACGGTGACCTTGTATCCGGTGCTTATGCGCAGATTACCCGTTTTATAGAAATAGCCGCTCAATATCAAATTCTGCTGATCAAGGCGCATGGTATTGCAGATAACAGGGCGGGTGATTATTCATACCTGATTTTTGCTAAAAACAGTACCCAAGGTAGCAGCGACCGTTTTTATGCAAAAGATATTTACCAACTTAGAATCAATGC
>VYMB01000136.1_pt1 | contig 20141 bp, 19 predicted proteins | sample 5115321 | NCBI WGS metagenome assembly VYMB01 (sample SAMN12291794, study PRJNA351875) | freshwater metagenome | isolation source: freshwater lake | place: USA: Michigan, Wintergreen Lake | collected 2011-08-02 | reverse complement strand
CGTTGGCGGATGCCCGTCTTTTCAACAATCTCTTGCACATCTTCCGCAGGAAAGTGCTCTGTGTACGCAAGGTTGTCGATGGTATTCCGAGGCACGGCCGCCGCCAGTCCGCGTATACCGATCCCGTGGAATTGTAGCGTTGCCATGGTTTACTTTGAAGTAGCCGTGACAGCGTGGTACAAATCACCCACGGTTTGCAGCGCTTCGAAGGCTTCGCTTTCAATTTGAATGCTGTATTCTTGGTCCATCATGGCGATGAGGGACAGGCGGGCCAAAGAATCCCACTCGTCATAGTCGCGGAAGTTGTCTTCCATCTTGATGTCACCTTCAATTTCGAGGGCTTCTTTGAATGCGGTTAGAAATGCTTCCATGTTATCGATGTTTTATAGGATTAATGATGTTGTTGATGCGTACCAAGAAACTCTGTCATCGTAGCGTTGCCAGCGGCACTAATTCCTTCGCGCTTAATCACTTTCCGCAGAGTAAGCCGGATTATCTTCAAATCCAATGCCAAAGAGTAGTTGTCCACGTAGTATACATCCAAGCGAAAACGCTCCTCCCAACTAATCGCATTGCGGCCATTGACCTGTGCCCAACCTGTGATACCAGGACGAACCTCATGGCGGCGTGCCTGCTCGGGGGTGTAGCGATCGAGGTACTTGACGAGTAGTGGCCGTGGACCTACTAAACTCATATCACCTTTTAAGACGGAAAACAATTGTGGTAGTTCATCAAGAGAAGTCGAACGAATAAATTTTCCAATTTTGGTTAAGCGTTGTTCATCCGGTAATAGTTTCCCATTTTTATCTTTATTGTCATTCATCGTTTTAAATTTAACTATTTTAAATATTTTTTTGTTTTTACCGGGTCTGTCCTGAAAAAAAAAGACAGCCCTGTCTTGGAAAAAAAATAATAAAGCACTAATACCTAAGATAAAAGGTAATAAAATTGCTAATAACAATAAAGAAATAAATACGTCTAAACTTCTTTTAATAAATTTAATATACATAACTATAGTTTATTTATTTAAACGATGTTAATGCCAAAATTCTAGTTTTTTGATAAAATCAAATGTCCTAATTCCATAGATGTCATAAACTCAACATCCGGCCATTTTTTTAGTATAGCACCTAATAACTCTTTAAGTTTAGATAATCCGTTAATTTGGTTTTTTTCATCAATTGAACCAATGTAACTAGCCCTGTGTGAAATAATCAAAGCTGGTTTTTTCCATTTAAAAGCAATATCAATTTCATTTAAACACGACTGTACCACATTCGTTAAGTTCAAGGGTCTGTGCGGCTCAAACGTACAATTACGTGTTAAATATACTTGGCCATATTTATTTTTTTTACCAACCCAATTATAATGTGGTCGTGTTTGTGTGTTGTGAAAATTAGAGTATCGAATTGCCTTTGCGCGTAGTAAAAACTTAATACCCATATCGTTTAAATCAGACTCAAACTCTTTTGTTCCAAAGTTGTCAGGTTCAATAAAATGCTCTGGCTTATACCCGAAGGTTTTACCAAAAATGGTTACACTATCTACTAAACTTTGCCTTATCTCCTTCATGTCTTCTGGAAATTCAGGATCAAATGCTGCTAGGTACATAGGTATTGCTTTCCCTTTATATGAGTTACCCCCGATTGACTGTCTTTGAAATTGTAACAATACACCTTGGTTTCCACCTTTTAAAAGACGTAACCATCTGGGGGCATTCAAATGTTCTCTTCCATGTAATGCTGGTATGAATATATTATTTTCAATCCCTTCTTTAATTAGTTTTTCGACATTTTTGTGGTTTGGATAAGTATTGCAGGTTTGTAAAAAGTTTTCGAAATAGTAACTATTAAAATGGTTTTTTTCTATTTTATGAAAATCAGGGTTTGCCATGATGTACATCGGGGTAAAAACAGGATGCATTCCGTTTTTATCTTTAAAAGATGTTAACACATCAAATAAACGTTCCAAATCGGTATTCGACTCTAATGCATCATACATCGTATAGGAGTTATTGTTTAGGTCCACACCAGATTTGACCATGAAGTCATAATCTGCTTTACTCCGGGTTCTAATACTTCCCCAATCATCAGACTCAATCACCACAATTTTTCTGTTTGTGGTGTAACCCATTATATTTTTTAGATGATTTCGGATGTCGTTTTTATTCATTGAATCTTGTTTTTATTCCACTTTACTTCAAAAGATTATCTTTCTGTATGTGAAAATATAATAGAGTTACATGCCAATAGTTAAAGAAGTTTTTAAGTATATGAGTTGATTAACTTTGAAGTAAATTTTGATATTCTTGTTTTAAACAACTCCAATAAAATTCTTGATCATATAATTGCTTTAGTCTTTGTCGAGTATTTCTGCATAAATTTTCTCTTTTCTCTTGATCATCATGAATGTGTTTCATGGCTATGCTTAAGGCATTTTTATTTTTCACTGGGAAAAGAATGCCTCCGCCTTGTTCAACAATTTCTGTATTTCCGATAATTTGAGAAGCAATTAAAGGTAATCCCATTGCTCCAGCTTGTATAAGTGAGCCTGGTAACCCCTCCCTATGGCTTGGAAATACAAATACATTGCTTATCATTAAAAATGGTCTGACTTCTTTTTGTAAACCAACATGACAAATCTTAGGATGATTATTCAATATTTCTTGATAATGAACTGATACAGGATCATCTGAGTCTCTCAAAGGCCCAACAATTAGGAGGCGTACATTTTTATAGACATCTTCCTCACAAAATGATAAGAATGCATCTAATAATTCATTGATACCTTTGTCATTAACTACCCGACCCATAAAAGTAAAAACAAAATGCTCTTCTTTAAATCCTGTTTCAATTCTTACATTATGAATTTTTTCTTCTTCAACCGCAGATGGATTGTAATATTCAAAATCAATTCCATTTGAGCTGCCATTCCCTATAAATCCAATTTTATTTTTTAATAGGCTCCATCTTTTATAATACTCTAATAAACCTTTTGAGTTAGGGTAAACATTGGTTGATAAGCGAAAGGCCAACTTATCTAACAATTTTAGCAATTTCCCTTTAAGACCATGTTCTTTGTAGGTAGGCATTCCAACGATTGATAACATTCTTACGGGCGTCCTACATAAATAAGCGGCTAACATTCCAATTAAATTTGCTTTGGGTGTTTGAGTATGTATTATTTTAGGTTTTTCCTTAATAATTATCCTTACTAATGTAAATAATGCCAATAAATCTCTGAAAGGTGTAATTTTCCTTGTTAAATCAACTTCATACATTTTAATTCCTTCTCTTTCCGATATCTCTTCAAAGTAGGTATGAAACTTTGAAGTTGCGCCAATGACCTTAAAATACCTACTTAAGAAACTTAGTTGGCCTTTTAAAATTACATTCATGGTACTGGCTACTGTAGTAACTCTTAAAATTTTTTGCTTCATGATTATATCGTATGAGAGCAATTAAAAATACTTTGCGGTTTTGTTTTGACTTTTTTATTATGTGTGGATTACAAATAACAAATAACGAAAACTTAAATTTTTCGTATTTCTATTTTTTTGATGGATTTGATTGTGTTAAAAAATCCCAATATTGTTTAGAAATCACATCAAGTGACAATCGTTTTCCAGTATGTTCGGCTGCATCACCTAGTTTTTTTCTTAATTTGGGCTCTTCGATTAACTTGTCAATGGCCTCTGCCATTTCATATATAGAGCCATCTTTAACTATAATACCGTCTTCATTATCGGTAATAATATCTCTAGGTCCGGCTGTAAAATCAAAGCTTATGCATGGACAACCTGACGACATAGCTTCACAAAGAGCATTTGGGAAGCCTTCCTTTCTGGAAGGCATTACAAATATACCTGCTTGGGCATAGATTTCATCTATATTTTGAATTACACCAATAAAATCAATCTTATCAGCTTTTTCACGGTTAGCAGCCTGATCTAGCAAATATTGCCCTTCCACACGATTGCCTCCTGCAAAAACTAATCGCCAATCATTATTTTTAATTAAATTGAATGCTTGTACTAGCAGGTCGAACCCTTTGCATTCATCGTGAAAACGCCCTACAGCAAGTATCCAGTTTTTTCTTTTAAGGCCAGGGTACTTTTCTACCTCACGAACAGGATTGGGAATGACTACATTTGGGATACCTTGGTAGTACCTCCTGTGGTATTCGTTAGCAATTGTTGTTTGGGAAATTATCCCTACAGGCTTTTTTAATGTAAATGATAGCCAACAAAAAAATTCAATATGCCAAGGCCATTTGAATAAGGGGCTGGATCGCTCTGTTACAACAACACCATATTTACTACCAACGAGTGCTATGTTAGATAAAGCAGCATAAAACTTAGTGTAAGCTAATATGTATACAGGTTGCTGATGTTGAATCTCTTTTCTAATGTAGCGAATCGTTCGAATAATGTCCATCTTTTGCATATTGAACCCGACTGGCTCAGTGTATGATACCTCTGCATCAAGTTTGAAAAATGGAGTCTCAGGAATTAAAGCCAAATAAGAAACTATGTGTCCAAGGCTAGAGAAGGCATTAGCAATTGTACAGCTTGCTCTCTCAACGCCTCCCATCCCTATGTTAGGGGCAATTATAACTACACTTACAGATGATAATAAGAGATTTGAATCGTTTTTCACACCATTTAGGTTTTATTTATTTTTCTGTACAGCATTGTAATTGTATAAATCCCAATTGCGTTGCGTCGTTTTGCCAACCCAAAGAATATTTTCCAAACAAATGGAAGATGTGGTATCGGCATTGACTTTATGCACTCAATATAGGTTTCATCGTTTAAGATCAACCTTAATTCTTTAATTTTTGTATTAATTGGCGCTGCATATCTTTTATTAGTAATGGAAAGGGCACTATTTATTAATGATAATGCGAATCTGTTTCGTAGCGCTTCGATATATTCTTCACTAAGCCTATTTGATTCGATGAATTCTTTTAATACAAAGTAAAGATTCTTAAATCTTGGGAAAAGGGTATTTCGGTGGTTTTTTGTCAGTGACCCTTCATTGAACATCCGATAATGATTGAAATGTTTATTTAAAAAGGTAACCCTCTGGGAATAATGGAAAGCTTGCACGTTGAACGATACATCCTCACTTCCTACAACCTGCGTATCTATAAATTCGAGCCCATTTGTGAAAATAATTTTCCTACGGTAAAGCTTGCCCCATGCAGAAATCATTGCATCTGTTTTGGTTGGAGCACCTAATTCAGTGCCGACTAATCCTACCATTCTTCTTTTCAATGTGCCAAGCACCTCTCCTTCAAAGTTTATTAAATGTTCGTCCGTTTGAAATAGTGAAACTTTCTCGCTTCTCCCTTTAAATTCTTTAATGCGAGACCAAAAGACAATATCCGAATCCAATTGAACAGCCGTTTCAACCGCATTAAAGATTGTATCTTCGTCTATCCAATCGTCGGAATCTAAAAAACAGATATAATGCCCATTACAATTCTTCAATCCAAGATTTCGGGCACTTGATAGTCCCCCATTTGGCTTGTGAAGAACTTTTATCCTATTATCAACGTTTAAAAAATCAACTGACAAATCTCCTGATTTATCAGTTGATCCGTCATTTACAAGTATGATTTCTAAATTAGTGTATGTCTGTCTTATTATGGACCATACACATTCAGCCAAGTAAACCTCAACATTATAGACAGGTACAATAATGCTGACTAAAGGGGAAGTATCCATTAATTACAAGAAGTAAGGTGTAATTGAATTGAGAATCATTTAGACCTGATATTAAACCACCTTCTAGTGGAAAAACTTCTATAGTTTTATTCGAGCAAGCAAGGACTTAAATAGTAGTTTCATGTGCCTTTTCACTGCATTCTTCTCGTGAGCATCCATACAAGTATTAAATAAATCCGGATGGACAACATCGATCAGTCCACCCATTTCATTGTATAGATTTTCGCCATTGTTAACTTTCTTAAACAAAATGATGTTTTGCCTATACCACCAGAATATATTTTTATTATTCCATATTAAAGGCCGAATCATGTCGCAGGCTTTATAATTATTGTTATTGAATAGATTAATCCAATAGGAAAGTGTTTGTTCATTTAAATGATGATCACCGCCTTGGTGGGGTATTGCTGCCGAAAAAACGATGGTGTCACTTAAATTACATAAATCATCAACAAAAGATTTTGCTCTGTGAATCGTCAAATGTTCTGCAACTTCAAGCGATATCGCTAAGTCAAACTTTCGATTAATTTCAATTTTAGTTTCTAAATCTTGCTCGATAAATTCACTTGAATCAATATTTTGAAATAACAATTCTTTTTTACACCACTTCCCATCAATACCTAAGATATCAATTACACCGGATTCTTTAAAAGCCCTCATAAACGTGCCAAGACCACATCCTACGTCAATAACTGAAGAAAAACTGCCCAATTTCATGATGATTGGAACCAGTTCGCGTGGTGACTCCATATTGTGAAACTCAACGGTATGGTTGTACTTTGTCATATTTTTTGTTTAAAAATGTTTGAAGTTATCAATTTGCTTTTACTGGTTTACAAATGACCTGCACTATCCATTATTGAAGTGTGCTATAATCTGGGATTTATATGACTCATCGTGTGAATCTTCAACATCTCTGCCACCTTTCGCTTCACTTGTGTATTTTCCATATATTTTTATTTTTTCTGTTGCGCCGTTTAAATACCATTCGTATTCAACATCCAAATTACCAATGTCCAGTGCCTGGAATCCTTTTAAAGCCAACTCGTAGCAAAGTGGCTTGGCTGTGGGCCCAAGTGCTACTAAAATTAAATAGGATTTTGGGAAAGTTGAAGATAACTCTAGCAATTGGTCAAAACAATCAAAAGCATCATGTGCTGGGCCAAGTATCCTCCTAATAGAATTGGCATTATCGAATAAGTCATTTCCAACACCTGCCCGACTTTTTTCCCCCTCTACGAGCAATATGTCCCTATTCTCCCAAATATTCTTTACCAACCCGAACAATTCTTCAGCATGGGCTCTATCCTGATACTCAATATAAAGGCGCGTCATACTTGCATTATAGTAGGTTTTGTGGATGTCTAAATATTGCCTGACTCGAGGATAAGTCCAGCTAATCACGGCTCGCCAAGTCTTAGCAGACGATGGCTTTAAGTTTTCGAGCGAGTAAAATCCTATTGGTAATCCGATTAATATAGATTCATTATTGGACTTCAGAATATCAATGAAATATTGCCTTAATTTGTTATTTTGTTTTTGGAAAGGTAAAGAACGTCCTTCAGAGATATATAACAATTCTCCGTCGCCAAATCTACAAATAGAAACACCATCTTTTAATATTTTTTCAATAGTTTCAGGAATTGATTTTACTTTTGGTAAAGGGTATATTTTTATTACCAAAGGATAGATAAAACTAAGTAGATTTTTAAAAACCTTACGAGGAATTTTAAATAGTGGATTGTATTGGATATTCATTTTACTAGATTGTTTGATTTGAATTCAATTTCATCCATTTTTCGCTCCACATTTGAATAATTAATAAGCGCCATATTAACGAGGGATATCTGAGTTGACCTTTTTTAAATTGCGTTACCAATTTTGATACAAAACCTGGATTAAAGTAAAAATTCTGTTGTATTTTTTTTTCATTTAAGTATTCGTCAATCAGATATTCTAAATCGCCATTCAACCATTTGAAAATTGGCAAATCAAACCCTGTTTTAGGGCGATCCATCAATTCTTTAGGAATATATTTGTAAACAATATCACGAATTGGACGTTTGCTTTCAATCCCATTATGTTTATATGAAAATGGTAGTTGTGCAGCAAATTCAGTAAGTTTAAAATCTAACAAAGGTTCTCTTCCTTCTAATGAAAATCCCATAGTAGCACGATCAACTTTTACTAAAAGTAGATTTGTGAGCATATCTTCGTAACCTAAAATAAATAAGTCATCTAAAGGATCAATTAAATTCTTTTTAGTGTTTTTATATTCGATAATGTCAGATTTTTTTAATAATAGATTGTCTATTAGTTCAGTAGGTAACCCAATTTTATTTATGTACATTTGATAAACCCTCTCATGTGGTTGTGCCGTAAGAATACAACCTAGTCCATTCACCTTTTTTTGGAGGTGATTGATATTACCCTTAAATAACGGTGAAACCTGTTTAAGAAATGAGCCAACGATGTTTTTTAATGGAATTTGATTTATTTGTTGCAATAATAAAGGATAGGTCTTGAAGCCGTCATATCCCCCAAATAATTCATCGCCTCCGTCCCCTGAAAGAGCAACTGAAACATCTTTCTTAGTAAGTTTGCTCACCAACATTGTAGGTATGCAGGAAATGTCAGCAATAGGATCATCGTATAACTCAGGTAACAAGGGGATTAATTCCATCGCATCTCTTTGCGAACAGTCATAACTTGTATGATGCGTGCCCAGAAACATTGCTATTTTCTCTGCATCCTTCGATTCATCTACTCCATCAGAAAATCCTATGGTAAAGGTCTTAAGTTTTTCGGATCTTTCTTTTTGCAAAAGAGTCGTAATTAAAGTACTGTCAAAACCTCCACTTAAAAAAACACCCACTGGTACATCAGATACCATTCGAAGTTCACAAGCCTCTTGTGCTAATCGTTCAGTTTCCTCTACAGCCTCTTGGTAATTACCCTGAAATTTCTCTTTTTCAAATAGACTAGAAAACGACCAATAATTAATAACTTCAACTGTTTGATTGGTTATATTGAAGACTATCCAACTTCCCGGCTCAGCTTTTTGTACGCCTTGTAGTATTGTATTTTCATTGGTGACATAACCCAAACTCATGAAGGTTCTTAAACTATTCTCATCAATTTTTGGATTAAATGTTGGTGTATTGAAAAAAACTTTCAATTCAGAACCAAAAATTAATTGTTGGCTATCCATGTACCAATAAAGTGGTTTTACCCCGGCCCTGTCTCTACATAAGTAAATTTTATGAGAAGTGTTATCATAAATAGCAAAAGAAAACATGCCGTTAAAACGATTAACGCAATCTAAACCCCAAGCATGAAAACTTTTTAACAGGACTTCTGTATCTGATGATGAAGAAAATTCATACCCAAGAGACAATAAATTCTGTTTAATTATTTTGTAGTTATAAATTTCACCATTGAATACGATGGTTAAATGTTCAAATTTCATAGGCTGCTTTCCCATGTCCGATAAATCCAAAATGGATAAACGTACATGAGCTAATCCTATACAGCCATATTGATTAGTCTCAGAGAACACGCCTGACCCGTCGGGGCCTCTATGCCTTAATATTAAATTATATTGATGAAGATGAGCCTGTGTTAGGCGGCCAGTCTTATCAAAGAATCCACTAATTCCGCACATATCTAGTCTGAATTAAAAATGCAAGTTCATCAGACGTTAAAAATTCAACATCTGGATATTTTTTTATTATCTTGAATAACAATTTCTGAAATAATAACAAGTTATGATCCCTATTCTTATTATCTATGCCTCCTACAAAGTTGATTCTGTGCATTGATAGTATTACAGGGGTATGGAGTTTAAATGCCCAATCAACTTTATTCAACGTTTTTGTTATCCAGTCAATGGTGGATGAATATGCAGGTTCAAAATAGGCATTTCGCACTAAATAGTTGATGTGAGTATTTGGGTTATATTGACCCGTAAAATGATATATTTTTTTATAGTCTTCGCCAGAAGGCACTAATTGGGCAATTGCAGATTGAATGTAATTGACTCCTAGAGAATAGAGAATAGATTCTAATTCAGTGCTCCAAACATGACGTGGTGCAACAACCGTTGCAGAGCGTAAGCCAAAAGTTCTTTCAAATATATTTAATCCATCTTTAATGCTTTCTTCTATAAACTCCTTTTGGTATGGGCTGTGGTATTCAAAGGCAGCCATCAAGTTAGTTTTATTTGTTTTTGAGTTTGGAAGATCAATTGCAAAACATCCTAAATCAAAAGCTTTTAAAAAAAAATAATTTCCTTTCCTTAAGGCATCAAGCCATAATTGAACATTGATGTGTTCACGACCATGAAACTGTGGATGAAAATACCCCTCTTCTGTAAGTTTCTTTATTTTTTCCCATACGGTTGAATTGCCGTCACGATCTTGATAAGTTTGAAAAAATAATTTATAGTAATAATTCTCATATTCTTCATCAATTATTTTATTATAATCAGGATTGCTTAATATAAAGTTAGTGGTAATTTTTACTTTTTTACCATGCATATTGTACAAATTTTTGAGGATATTGCCTAGCATCTCTAAATCATCCAACCTCTCTAATGTGTCTAGGCGAGAATAAGGATTGCTTGTCATATCTACGCCAAAAGATTTTAAAACATCTTGCGTCTTTTTGTTGGGGATTCGCTCTGAACCCCAATCGTCTGATTCGATTACAACAATTTTTTTTGATAATTTTGTGGCCCTAACTAGTGATTGAAGATATTTAAATCTATGTATAAGAGCCATTATAGAATGATTTATTATGTTTGTTTATTTAGTGTCTACTTATTTAGCCCCAACCATCGTTTAATGGCAGGTCTTATTTGAACTTGGTATTGGTCGATTATTACAGATTTTATTTTGAGCAATTTTCTTTGTTTTTTTATTGAATATTCGTGTTTTTTATAATTTTTTGAAGAAATAAGGGATCTCTATTTCTTATTTCCCCACTTTAATCATTAAGTAAACGCCTACCAAGTCTAGGTCTTTAACACTTTTTTATTATAATAACCACCATCATATTGAAGCTATAATCAATGACACTTTACCAAACTTTGCTATTAAAAAATCTAACTCTTGTCCTAGTCTTGCATAGGCCACAATGCTCAACCTTTTTTTGTCGAGGCATGAATATCTCTTAAATCACGATGTACAATTATTTTCATTGCTTCATCGACCAAAAGTTTTCTTAATATTATAAAATGTGAGCATGGATCAAGGCTTTATTAACTCGCCAAAGAAATCAGAAAGACGTTTTCCTTGCACTTCACAATTAAAATCATGGAGAGCGGTTTTTCGACCATTAGTAGCAATTTCTCTTAATAGATTAGGATTTTTGAAACTGTCAACTATTCTTTCGGCGAGTGCCAAAGTATCTGCCTTGGGAACGATGAATGCATTGATTCCATCATATAGAAACTGATTCATTTCACCAACTCCCATTGCAAATACTGGGATAGCATTCATTAGATATTCTGCTAACTTAGTTGGAAAACAATACCTATTCTGCTCATTATCTGGTTTAATAATGATAGCCAAAGCGGCATTTCTTTGAAGGTTCTGCATTTCATCTTTGTTTATATAACCTGTGAACTGTATATAATTAATCAAATTATAATCTTCTATAATTTTTTTAATCTTATCCTTCACCGGCGATTGATTTAGGGATGAAGTAATGATAAACTTCAATGGGAAATTCAACATTTTACTTACAAGCGCAAATACCTCAATCATATTAAATATCCCATCTTTCTCTTCTCCTGCCATATCCCCGACATGTATAATATATGGATCGTTAGTGAAACGATCCTTATTGTCATCTTGCCAATAAATAGGCTCACATAGCACCGGAACTTTTAATACTTTTGCACTGTTTTTTTTAATGGTCGAAATATATTGATTTAAATTTTCTGAAATTACAATAAAGGAATCAAACATTTTGAAAACCGTTTTTTCTCTTAAAAAACGGTTGATAATCTTCCTTCGTCCCTTTTGATTAAAGTATGGAATTTCATTCAACTCACAAACCGTTATTTTTTTAGTATTTACTAAAAGTAAAACTAATGTGTATAATGTGTTGAACTTGTAAAAAAGAACGTGACTAACTTTTTTTGAATTTCGAAAAAATTGTAATATAAAATATATATTTCCAACCAAAATACTGGTTTTTAAAACTAAAAAAGATAAAGGTAATTGATATTTTTTTTTCGGATGAAATGGCAGATGCCACGCATAACGATATGGAATTGATCTGAATGTTCCTGTTTTATTAAATGTAATGTTTTCAATAGCCCAAAAACCAAAAGGCATCAGAATTTCCACATCTACACCATTTTGCTGTAAGCCAATAGCATAATTAATTACCCTGTTTGCTGCCGCTTTACCATGATGGATACTATCTTTAAATAAAATCTGAACTTTCACTTTGTTTTCTTAAAAATGTGTTATAAATTGTTCTTTGTTTTCTGCTTAATCTCAATTTTAAAGGTTTGATTGAGTTAGTTATGAATTTCTTTGGGTCATCGAAAAATACAAGGATAAACTCAAAATCTTTTCGGCACTAAATTTTTAACTTTTCTGTATAGCCAGGTATATTCATCAAGTATTTAAATTACTTCGTATCGGCTAAAATTGTACCACGTCTTAATATTTTAATTTCCATTCAAATATGCTACCATTGTTTCGTAATGAGATGAAGGATTATGCATCCTTATAAATTCAACTTTCACTTTCTTCTGTATATTGTAATATACTTCCTCATCAGACAATATCCTAACAATATTCTCTTTTAAATCTTCGACTTCAGTAGCAAACAGTCCAAGGCCATTCTTTGAAAGTGATTGATTTGGGTCAACTGTTGAAACTATTGGAACGCCCAAACTCCAAGCATGTAGGAAGGTATTTGGGAATCCTTCATATTCTGAAGTACAAAGTAAAAGTTTGGTATTACGTAATATTGCGTCAACTTCAAACAAGCTTTTATATCCAATAATATTTAGGTTGCTAAGCCCTTTAGCAGAAGCAACACATTTATCAAAAAGTTTTTTGTCTTGCGCAGCGCCAATCATTGTGAACCTAAAATTTGGTAATTCTTTAGCTATTTTTAGTACCCATTCTGGTCGTTTAAGTGATTTGAAATTTCCAATCCATACAATTTCAAAATTATTTCTGTAATCAGAATCGTTGTTGAATATAGAGGAGTCCCAAATGTTAGGAATGAGGGGAATATCTCTATTATTAAAATTCAATTTATAATTACGAATCTGTGCCTTATTTTGAGCAATAACAAAGTTTGCCTTTTTTATATAGTGTTGAAATGGCCCAAAATTATTTATCTCTATATCGACATCAGCATCACTTGCAAGCATATGGCATAATTTTATCCTTTGTTTTGCACAAGTTTTTTGAATTTGTATTAAATCAGCAGGATGTCCACGAGTAATAATAACATCCGGTTTTTTAAAATATAGAAGCAAATATCTTAACCTTACTAAGATAAACATTACATAGCGAATAAGAGGAAAATATAAATAATGAATACCATATTCATCAGTTCTCCTATTTTTATTATATGTGAAAGTATATACTTTCCACCCCTTTGAAGCAAAAGTCTTAGCCCAAAAAGCCATTTGAAGATTGGCACCTCCGATAGCTATAGGCGGTTTGTCACCTTTTAGGATAACATCAATATCTGTGATCCAGAAAAATATACTTTTAGGTTTCTTCATTTTTTTGAATACGGATTACTACACAAGGGTTACCCGCAGCAATTGCATCATTTGGAATGTTTTTAGTAACAACACTATTCGCACCAATTACTGCATTTTTTCCAATTCTAACACCTTTCAAAACAGTTACATTTACACCAAGCCATACATGGTCTTCAATAATTACAGGTTTAGGCTGATCAGAACGTTTGTCATTTGGGTGCCAATTAGAATCTGTGATAAGCGTGTTGGCCCCACACATTACGTCATTTCCTATTGTTACTTCTAAAAAGCATCCAATAACAGTACCACTAAAACCACAGTTATTACCAATAGAAAGTCGAGATTTCTCAGGGCCTTGAACTGAAATAATGCATGGACGATTTACCCCAATCAAGTTACTGGTATGGGTTGACCTAAAGCGACAATACTTCCCAATTTCAAGAAAGGTACCAGGTTCTTTCTTTAGATTGGCATGTCCCCAAAATTTTGTACCGGCTCCGATTTTTATATCTTGAAACCAAGCACTGCAACGTGTTGACAAACCAGATTTAAATATTAAAATAATCTCGCGAAAACGTTGAACTCTTCTATATATTTTATATTTCATTTTTGCTAAGACGTCGAGATCTAATTAAAACAAGGGATTTATTTGAAATACAAGCACCCAAGGAGTATGCAACAAGCATTTCATCTGGAGATGCAATGTTTACGATAAACCCTTCAGGATAAAGAAAAACAAACCATATAAAGGCATGAGTCCATATTGCAAAAGAGAAAACATTGTCTTTAAAAAGGCGAAATCTCCAAAGTATTATCAGTAATAACATACTAAAGTATATTACTAAAAGTATCCCCCCTTTTAACATCATTGCTGGAATACCCATTTCAGCTACTGCCCGAAAACCTCTATTATAGTCGTCTTTCATATGGAATGTTTGATTATAGACTACTCCTCCAAATCCTCTACCAGTAATCATTTCACCGCTCTTTTCGAGATCTGCATAGAAAATTTCACCAATTTTCCATCGTTGATCTTCTTCTAAATTTTCTTTTATATTACCCCCACGGCCTGTATATCTAACAGACAGTGCTGTAAGATATATTCCAACATTAAAACCGATTAACAACAACAAAATCGAGCTTATACCGAATATCCCCAATAATAACGTAATTTTTTTAGACGTCTCAATAACGAAAGATCCAAAATTGCGTTTCATTATGCTCGTTACATAATAGAATGCAAATAATGTCATGGCAATTCTTGCAGTTGGAAGCCGCTTTTGAAATAGAATTTGTTCCAATGCACACAAACTAAATGCTGCTAATACAATTATTTTTTCACGTCTGGTAAGAGTTTGAAACAATAAAATATAAAATGTCGAAGGAATTAATAGATATTGAATTTGATAGACTAGTGGTTTTTCAGTAATATGAGCACGGAGCAGTGTTGAAACTGATCCTAAACTTAACAAATTTAAGAGTATCCCCAGAACCATAATTACCATCATTGCCTTCTTTATACGATTAAAATCTGCCCATTGATACCCGATCCAAAACATGAAGAAAAAACGCAAATAGAGACGAAGGTCATCTAGAACATAATATTCAATTTTAGATTCTTGGTAAAATGATTTAATAAACATAAATAACAACAAGCCTGCAAATACTAGTATAGGAAGTTTATTCTGAGCCCTAATGGTACTTACAGACCGAAATGCACCAATAGCTAAGAAAAAATCTCCAACGAATGCGATATGCTGGGTTCTAAATATAGCAGGTACTAAACCATAATTTGCAAAAAAAGGCAATGCCCCTATATAGCCAAAAATTAATACACCAATAACTGTACTATTCAGAAATTTTTCCTGTGTTCGCATCTCTTTGAACTCTAACCAGCTCATTAATCATTTTTTTATTTGCAATCATACTACCAATAAGTACGATACTGTTGGTCCCCAATTGACTGTACAGGGATACCTTTAATACATCCGTTTCAAATTGAGAAATAATTAATATTGAGGATACTTGAGTAAGGCCATATATCAAAACATAAAAAAACATAAATTTGTATTGTTTAAAAACTGTAGTTAACATATAGCCCATCTTATAAATTACTAAAGGGCTTAGGAATAATGAAATATATAGATAAGGTTTTGAGTTTTCATATTTGGGAAAAAATTCCACAAAATAGTTTAAAAATAGTGAAGATATTAGCGAGAGTATGGATAATGCTCCAAATGAAATGATTAATATATTAAAGAAATGTTTCCAAACTTTTATTGGATTATTTTCATTGCCAATACTAAACAAAAATTTCGGATAAAGATATGTAGTTAAGGCCGTTGGGATCATGGACATGATATTTAATAAAATCCCAACTGGAGCCAATAGTCCCATAAGATATTCCCCACCTTTAAAAATTATATAAAGGCGTGGTAAAGTATCAATAATTCCAATTACATAGGAAACAATGAAAATGGGAAGACCAATAGAGGCGAGGTTTTTTAATTCAGTAAAATAAATCTTTGGTTTAATTTTTAATGGACGGTTATAGTGGAATAGAATAGTTGATAGCAGATTATAAAACAAATCATATACTAAAAAACCATAAAACCCGAATAAAATTACCGGGCACAAAATTAACCTTGAAAAAGAGGTTATAAATTGTATGTTACTTAATTGATCAAAATGTTTTGAAGACCTAAATGTACCAGTTAAGTAACTGGAATAAAAAGAAAGAAATAATTTAATTACCAAAAAGTAGGATGCTATTCGATATTCTATTCTTAGATCTGCATACCATATGTAAATTGGAACTGCTATAAGTAGTACAGTGGAAATTATTAATGTGTATGCTAATGTAGTTTGTGCAAATCGATAGGCTTTGTCAATCTCATTTTTACCAAATGCCAGTGGTAATTCTCTATTCATACCATTAATTACTCCGAATCTCATTACGTTAGCATATGTCTCAAAGACAGACAAGGATGCCCAGATCCCCATTAAAAACGGGTCTATATTTCTAAATGTTAGAAAACCAGTTACTATAGAAATAGGAAGTGCAACAAAGGAAGAAGTCAAAAATCGAATTAATGTTTTTTGACCAATTAATTTTTTTATTACCACATCAAGATTCTTAGTTATAATCACTTTCTATTTTAATTAAAAGTTTTTAGAAGAATGAAAATTTAAAATATGAAGATAGTTTATGTGAACCGGTTTGTGCTAATATATGCATAATCGTAACAACTATGAATTTTTAAATTTGGACACAAACTTTTAATAAATAGGTGAGTTTTGATTATCTCAATAGATACAATTAAATTGAACATGTTTAATATCATCTAAATACTTAAAAATCATTCATAGGCGTATGTTGAAATTCACGAAACTTATTAGATATGTAACCGAAATATAAATGGCTCACCAAGGGCCAATAGAAATTTATCCTCCCCCCCCCTATGAATTGAAAAATAAAATCACACATGATCTTCGAGAAATCTTTAACGCTATTCTTTATATCACTCAAGCGGGATATTTTTTCAAAGAATTATTAACTATTTTTAATTTTTATAGATGCTATTAACTAAAACACGTTTTAGACTTTTTCAATAAATCATAGGATTTGGTTTATACTGTCAAGTGTACAGTTTCTTCACCTAAAACAATTCGATAGAATTTATCATGTTCCTCTTGATTTGGCATTTTTCCAATGGCACATGTATTTGCACGATAATTAATTCCCTGGGCCTGAAACGAAAATCCTTTAAATACCATATATTGGAACTCTTTTCCTTTTTGAATTTGCTGTTGATGAGGCCGATACTGAGTTGCCATAAGTTTTTCAAGAAGGTTGAAATACTCTTCCTTATTTATAGGTTCCTCTACTATCCCTAAGCCTGAATATTTAGCATTTGCTGCAGAAATCACTGGGATACCTCTAATAACCATGTCAAACCCCACCGAACTTATCCACACGAGCCCAACTCTTGAAAATGGTAACAATGAAAAAGTATTAGTTTTATCCTTCCCATCTAGGACAAAAACATTTGGAATGTTCATAGAAATTTCTTTTGCATATTCACCTACGCGAATAACTAATTTAGGACCATCAACCCAAACTTCAGCCGGGTGAGCACGTATTATTAATTTTTTGTCAGGATTATTTTTAAAATACTCAATTACCTCATTTATCCATAAACGCATACTTCTAAAAATTGTCTCACGATTCAATAGTGAACTATCCCCTATTACGTTAGGGGCCAAAATTGCTATGGGTGCATCTCCACTTATAAAACTTTTAAGTTCGGGTGAAAATTCAGCACTAATTTTAGATCGTTGAACTAAGTAAAAATTATCTAACCAACCGGGCTCATGAACCTTTTCTCCATCGAGGAATTTGATGTAGGAATTGATTTCTTTTTCTTTCTGTTCATTCCATTCGCCAAGTATTTTCATCCATCCTTGAACATTATATTCTAATGCAGGTGCATTATAATTGTATATTATGTGCCCTGGCCTCCATGACCAACCCTCAATACATACCAATTCTTGTTTAAGTGCTATAGCGATATCTAAAGCGCCACGGGAGTCACTAATTAATCCTGAATACAAAATAAATCGGTGGTACGTTTTATCTTTTAACAAACGAGCTATAACAGCGGTTGTTTCTGCCGTTTTATTCCTTAGAGTTTCAATTGCCTCGAAATATTCAGGTTTGCTTCCATTTAAAATGTCATCTTTTTCTACGTGAAAATCATAAGCTATGGCAGCTGCAAAATAGCCATCTTCTTTTTTGAGAAATTCTTTTCTTGTTTTTTCATCAAGATCTGCCGATTCAACATCAATAAGGGTTATATTAGGAATGAGCGATACTCCTTTCCAGAAGTTTAAAAAGGAAAGTTTTGTGGAGTAATATCTTTTTACTTCAGATGAACGGTACAAGATTGTGCTTTTATATCCTAAAGTGTTAAATACACAAGCAGCATACACCCCCCATTCAATCCAAGTTTGGTTTCTAAATGCGGTTATTAATATCTCATTGGCATCATTTGGTAAAGGTTTAGTCTTGCTCAGCCACTGATTGAGTGCCAATCTGTTGGTTGGAGTAGAAGTGATTTCCAAGCCAAAAATGGATTGAAATTGCCCTAGCACGAAATGTGCTCCGAAATTAATAAGCTTTTTGATTTTCATTTTCGTTATATTCTAAAATCCATTCTGCCCATTCACGCACTGCTCCTTCTCCCCCTTTAGTTTCAAGGATATGAATATCATGAATGGCTTTAATTTTTTTTGTTGCGTTTGCAGGACATGCTTTGAAGCCAACGGCTACCAACAAATCCATGCAGTTAATATCATCACCTATATATGATACCTCCTCTAAACTTATCTTTTCCAGTGAACAAATTTCAAGTGCTGCATTGAGTTTGCCACCATCTCTTTTACCTTGATATAAGTAATCAACCTTTAGCTTTTCGGCCCTTTTGGTAACAATGCCTGATTTTTCAGAAGTAATGATTGCTAATTTGATTCCGGCCTCTTTAAGTAATTGGAACGCCATACCATCATGGGTATTAAATTTTTTTAGTTCGTCTCCAAATTCGGAATAATACATTCCTGCATCAGTAAGAACCCCATCAACATCAGAAATAAAAAGTTTAACTCTGTTTACCATGCCGTCCATCCTCCATCTATATTAAGTATCGCACCTGTCATATAGCTACTTGCATTTGATGCTAGAAAAGTGAAGGGGCCATTTAATTCCTCACTATTACACATTCTTCCAAGTGGGGATAACTTTTCCCAGTTTCTAAGGAATGATTCTGGATGATTATTGAAAATCCCATGCGGGACAATAGCATTACACCGTATTCCATCACGTGCATAAAAAGTTGCAATATACCTCGTAAAGTTAAGAATAAAGCTTTTTGATGCTACATAATCGATTGGTTTATAATTTATTTCCCCATCTCCAAAATCATATAATGATTGATTTGGAGCTACTACACTGTAAGTTGAAGCTACATTAATAATATTACCAGACTTTTGCACTAACATTTGTCTGCAGACCAATTGAGTAATAAGCACCGTCCCTAATAAGTTAATTTCGACAGATTGCCTTAAAGATTCCATAGGGTATAACTCAAAACGGCTCATATTTATCTTTCGTGAATTATCCGTATCAAATTTAGCATCGATGGCAGCATTATTAATTAAGACATCTATTTTTCCAAAATGATTTAAAGCAGATTCAATTAATATACTGCAAGAATCTTCATTTGTAATATCTACACTGTGAATAAAGTATTGCTCCTCTTTGATTTCAAATTGTAAAGCTTTTTGTTTCCATTCTTCGGCAACTTTTAAATTTATATCCGCCATGATTACTTTAGCACCTTGTCGTAAAAAAGAAATTGAAATTTCTCTACCGATTTGCCCAAAGGCTCCCGTAAGCAATATGACGCTGTCTTGAATTGAGATAGAATTATAGGTTTGCATTGCAAATGTTAATTATATTTATTGCGTTTTGAATTTGTTGAACAGAGTCTTCAATTGAAAAATTTTTTGTTTTTGAGAAAAAATAACGAGTTTGATTTAAAAACAAGTCATTTCTATCAAATTTATCTAATTGGAATGTTTCAGAATAGTTTGGGCCAGTGATAGTCA